>ERZ1108167.26-NODE-26-length-278543-cov-9.814495_pt1 | contig 278543 bp, 256 predicted proteins | sample MGYA00403703_ERZ1108167 | MGnify/ENA primary metagenome ERZ1108167 (study PRJEB35170, sample SAMEA104062411) | human gut metagenome | biome: human gut; feature: human-associated habitat; material: faeces | place: Denmark | collected 2012-05-11 ...
TTAGAAAATAGAATTATAATTCATTATTTTTTATTATTCGAAATATATTTATTGACTAAATATTTTAGTATAATATTTTCTTTTTTTCTAATAATATTATTATGAAAAAGATTTTGAAATTTTGTTCTGTTTTTTTTAAATGTACTGGAACGTTGATTAGTATTTTAATGGTATCGATAGTTTTGTTGGGATTTGAAAAAACACCCGGAACATATATAAATTATGTTGAAATGCCTTTATATGCTGAATTTTTAAATGCTAAAAGCGTTAAATATTATATCAATAGCTACGGGGCTTCTCATTATGAAATTGAAGTAGAAAAAATTGAATATAATAAAAATATAGCGACAACTTTAATGTTTGCCGAAAAGTTTGAAGTTACAGATAATCGATTTATTTATTTTGATAATTATTATATGTTTAGCATTGTAATCGATGATGATTTCAATGCTATTCCTTCAGAATTAATAAAAAAATAATTTGAATTTTGAAACATAAAAAAGACGTTGAATTTAATCAACGGCTTTTTAGTTTTTATATTTTCCTAATAGTTTAAAATTTATATTTTTTTAAAGGTTATAGCAATATTTTCTATTTCATTATTTGAACTATAGGGAAATAAATAATAAGTATAGGTGTTTTCATCTTTATCAGCTTTACCAGTTAAGATGAAATCATTTTCAACTCCGATAGTAATTTTAGTTAAATTGTTATCTATTTTGAACTTAATGGCTTTAGAGTTTGTAATTGCACTTCCTTTGAAACTTATTGCTAAAATATTATTCTGTTTTGAAAAATTGTCTTCATAATTATTTTCTAGGCTTATGTTTGCTTTTGTTTTAAAATCGTTATAATCGGTTATTGATTTTAAATTATAAGCACTTATTGCAGATGTAAAATCATTTGTTTCTTCTATTTTTTCAATGTTGGCAATATTAGAAGAATTTAAATTTAAATTTGTTAAATCGTAATTTTGATATGATAGCTTAGTAAAATTAACGGAATTATATGGATAGTTATAAAGAAAAATAAAACCAGCTGTTCCAAGTACTGCTAATGTTAATCCTAAATAAGATAAGAATTTGTTTTTTTTCATTTATTCATTCCTCATAAATCATTTTTTATTTTGACTAGAAGTTTATATAAATAGTTTTTTCTTAGACCAGTTGTATCAGATATATTTTTGGCAATATCATTGAGGCTTTGGTCCTTCTTTAATTCTTCTTGTAATAATTTTATTAAATCTTCTTCGCTTAGTTCAGTATCTTCTTCTTTTTTTCCTTCGATAATAATGACAAATTCCCCGCGAATAAAATCTTCTTCAATTGTTGATATTTCTTCTAATGTGCCTCTTATATATTGCTCGTATAATTTGGAAATTTCTCGGCCTAAGCAAGCTTGCCTATCTTTTCCAAATATTTTTTCCATGGATTTTAAAGTGTCCAAAAGACGATGAGGTGCTTCATAAAAAATCAATGTTTCTTCTCTTTGAACGTATTTTTCTAAAGTTTTAATTCTATTGGATTCTTTTGTAGGAAGGAAGCCAATAAATGTAAATTGTGCTGAATTAAACCCGGAAGCAGTTAAGGCTGGAACAAAGGCTGTTGGACCGGGAATAGCTGATACAGGTATGTTATTTTTTATAGCTAAGCTAGCTAATAAGCCACCTGGATCGGATATACCAGGAGAGCCAGCATCAGAACAATAACTAACAATAAGTTTTTCTGTTAGCATTCTAGAGATTATTTTTTCAGCTTGTTGGAGTTCTGTTTGGCTATAACAAGAAATAAGATTTTTATTGTTGATATTAAGTCTTGATAAAAGCATTTGAGTATTTCTAGTATCTTCACAAGCAATTAAATCACTAGATGCTAAAATTTCTTTACTTCTTTCTCCTATATCCTGAATATTTCCAACAGGAGTAGGTATTAGGTATAAAATAGGCTTGGAATTGCCTTTATAAGAAAAGATTGCTTTAGCGTTCATTTGTAACCCTTGGTACTTTTCTTAATTCTTGTTTGGTTAAAGTGACAGATTCTGTTCCGTTAGATAAAGTTATCATACCGGTAAATAAGTTAACTGATGTTACTTTATAAATTGAATTTTTATATTTATATGTTTCATTGATCTTTGGTGAATGCTTTTTGAGTTCAGTATAGTTTTCATCTTCGAATTTTAAACAACAAATTAGTTTTCCGCATTGACCAGATAGTTTAGGTATATTTAAAGATAACATTTGATTTTTAGCCATATTAATTGATATGATATCGAAGTTTTTTATAAAAGTTGAGCAACATAAAGGCAGACCACAAACACCAATGCCACCGATAATTTGTGCGCGATCTCTTGTTCCTATTTGTTTCATTTCAATATGAGTTCTGAAAGTATGATGTAATTCTTTTACTAATTCTCTGAAATCAACTCTATCATCAGAGCTGTAGATAACTAGTAATTTAGAAAAATCTAAAGAAACTATAGTTGAAATAATTTTCATATTGAGATTGTAACGTTTTGCTCCAAGAGTTACGACGTTAAATATATCTTTTTCAATTTTGCTATTTTTTTCAAAAATTACAAGATCATCTTTTGTTGCGATTCTAGTGATTGGAAGAAAGCCTTCTGTTATTTCGCTTTTTTTATTGTTTTGAACAGTTCCAATAGTTGTCCCTATATTAGGTGTATCAACTACTACTTTAGTTCCTATTTCAAGAGGAAAAGATGATGTGTAGTAAATGAGTGGAGATCCGGATGTGGATACTCCTATTAAATATTGAGTCTCTGTCATTTTGCCTCCAATATTGTGGCTAATTTGCCTAAAACAAGTGTGAAGTTATAATTTAATTTTTTAGCGGACAATATTTTTTCAAGAAATATTGTTGCATTATATATAGCTTCTTTATGGCTTTTTAAGCCGAGAATTATTTCTTTGAATGGTGAATCAGTATTATTTGTTGAAATGCAAATAAATACTTGATAAACGATACCATAGAAGTAATTATAACATGTTTGGTCTTTTAAATTTGCACTGATTTTTGAAAATAGAAGATCAATACCTTTTTCATAATTGAAAACTAATAAATTTAAAAAATCTATTGCCATTTCAAATACAGTATTAAATGTTTTATCAGCTGCAATTTCTAAAGGATCTTCTTTAAGTCTTAATCCTTGAATTAAAAATAAAGCCTTAGGATCAATGCTGCCTTCTTCATAATTATATTTTTGTGGAAAAGCTCTAAGACTTACAACTCGAGAAATAATTGTCGGAAGAATACTTTCTTTTGAAGTGGTGGTTAAAATAGCATAGACATTTGCTGGAGGTTCTTCCAGAAACTTTAAAAGAGCATTGGCTGATTCTTCAGTCATATTTGAAACTTCATAAATTATATATGCTGCACATTTATTTTCTTCTTTGTTAGTTAAAACAAATTGATTTGATAGTTCCTCAATTTGATCTTTTTTTATGTTTTGATTTCTGCCATCGATAATATAAAAATCGCCAATTCTATTTTCATCGAAAAGTTTACAATGTTCACAATTTGAGCAAGCTAAATTTTCATCACAAAATAATGATTTTGCTAGAAACTCGGCAATTTCATCGATTGGTGCAAGATTGTCTCCGTAAATTAATAAAGCATGAGGCAAATGATTTTTTTTAACAGCATTAAGATAAAAAGATGATATTAATGGTTGATTTTTTAAGAATTCTTCTTTAGTCATCTTTTAATTCCTCAAGAATAATTTTTAAAACAGTATTATAAACATCATCAAAGGTTTTTTCTGCATCAATTTTAATAATTCTATCTGGATATAATTTGGCTAATTTTTCATAACCATCATGGACTAAATTATGAAATTCAAGATTTTCTAAATCTAGTCTATTTACTTCGCGATTGCTATTTTTATTAATTCTTGCAAGCCCTACTTCAGGTCTTATGGAAAAATATAATGTTTTATCAGGAAGTCTATTATCTATAGCAAAAAGATTTATGTCCATAACACTATCAAATCCTAATCCGCGGGCGTAGCCTTGATACACTAAACTAGAATCGATATAGCGGTCAGATATTACATTTATTCCTTTTTCTAAGGAAGGAAAAACTTTTTCGACAAGATGTTGTCTTCTTGAGGCACAATATAATAAAGCCTCTGTTTTTTTGTCCATGGCAGTATTTTGTTTATCTAAAATAATAGAGCGAATTTCTTCAGATATTTTTGTGCCACCCGGTTCTCTAGTGATGATAAAAGGAATATTTCTTTTTTGAAGCTCTTCAGATATTTTTTTTAAGATTGAACTTTTTCCAGAGCCTTCTCCACCTTCAAAAGTAATTAATTTTCCTGGCTTCATTTTTCTTCTCCTTTTAATGTTGTCCTTCCTTCTAAGGAACGTGAAATTGTGATTTCATCAACATACTCTAAATCAGCGCCAAGAGGTAAACCATAAGCAAGTCTTGTTACTTTTATTGGACTATTTTTTAATAGTTGTGCAATATATAAAGCAGTTGTTTCTCCTTCGATTGTAGAACTTAGAGCTAATATTATTTCTTTTACGTTGTTTTCTTTAATGTTTTTTAATAATTGTGGAATTCTAATATCTTCGGGTGAAATATTTTTTATCGGTGAAATGCACCCACCTAAAACAAAATATAAACCATGATAAGTATCGGTCTTTTCAAAGCTTATAATATTTTTAGCATCACTTACTACCAATAATGTATCATCATTTCTTGAAGGATCGTTGCAGATTGGACAAGATGGAGTATCGATATACATTCCACAATTTGGACATGGATGAACATTTGTTTTTACATTATAAAGAGCATTTATAAATTCATCGAGTTCTTCTTTTTTGAAACGCAAAGAAGCATAGGCTAACCTTTCAGCGGTTTTTTCTCCTATGCCTGGTAATTTTTGAAAAGATCTTTTTAAATCGGTTACAGATTTAATTGGCTCCATAATTAAAATCCAGGAATTCCCATTCCTGATGTAAGACCAGCAGAAATTTTTTCAGATTCTACTTGTATCTTTTTAACTCCTTCATTAAAGGCTATCATAAGAGCATCTTCAAGCATGGAACTATCTTCAGGGTCGATGATATCTTTGTTAATTTTGATGCTTTTAACTTCGTATCCACCGGTGATAACTAATTCAACAGCACCACCTGCTGCTTGAATTTGAAATTCTTTAGCTTCAAGAGCTTCTTGCTCTTCTTTAAGTTTTTTTTGCATTTTTTGTGCTTCACGAAGCATTTTATTGAAATCCATTTTATTCTCCTTTTATTATAATTGGCTTAGGTTCAGGTAATTTTTTTACTTGGCTAAGTTGTCTAAATATTTGAACAGCATTAATATATTCATCAGGTGTCATTGCATAAATAGCTGGGGCAAAACCAAAAGCTTTGTTGATGACAGAACGATATACTTCTCTTTTTCTTAAGTCGTTGATATTTTTTATTTGTGTTACTAGTTGAACTTCAACAACCATTATTTCATTGTTGACAATTCGTGGTGTTGTGGCTTTTAAATAAGACGCTGCTAAAGATTCTTCACTATTAAGAGATAGATTATCTAAATTATGCCAAGATGAATTGACATTTTCTTTTAATTTTTTATTTCCTTGAAGCATTATATTAATTATTTCATCTTCAGAAAAATAAAAAACTTTTGGAGGTTCTGTTGAAGAGCTAGCAGTTGAAATAGGCTTTGACATAATTGGTTGTTTTTCAACAGGTTTTGACTGAACTTTTGATTCGCTTTGAATAGGTTGCTCAGTAGGAATTTCTATAGATTTATTAGGAATAATTCTTTTTTCTTCTTTGTCTTTAAGCATTAATTTAATTATTGAAAGTTCAAAATGATCAAGAGTATTTTTTACTAATCGATATTGCCTTCTTGATTCTGTTAAAATATCAAGATTTCTTCTTAGCTCTGCTGGACCGATAGCTAATGGCATTGCTTCAGAAGATGTAAGCATAGAAAGCAGACTTTCATTTCTTGTTGTTCCATAAAGCAATAAATCTTTGTAAATTTCAATAAGATCATCATGAAGATGAACTAAGTCAGCACCAGCGGAATATCTTTCGCGAATTTGATTGATAACATCATCAAATTTGTTTTCGTGAATTGCTTGGACAAGTTTTATTTTTTCAGGAACAGAAATTAATCCAAAAATTGTTTCAACATCGCTGACTTTTACTTCATCATTACTATAAGAAACTACTTGTTCGAGGATAGAAAGAGCATCTCTTGCACCGCCATCGGCTAATCTTGCTATAAGTCTTAAAGCACCTATTTCATAGTTGACATTTTCTTGTTTTAAAACATATTCCATTTTTGAAATTAAATCATCATCGGAAATTTTAGAAAAATCAAATCTTTGAACTCGACTTAAAATAGTTGGAAGAACTTTTTGAGGTTCCGTAGTTGCTAGAATAAAAATAACATGGGCCGGTGGTTCCTCTAGAGTCTTTAATAAAGCGTTGAAAGCATTTGATGTCATGGAGTGAACCTCATCGATGATATAGACTTTATATCTTCCCATAATTGGTTCATATCTTACTTGATCGATTAATTCACGGATGTTATCGACGCCAGAATTACTTGCTGCATCTAATTCATATACATCAGGATGAGTACCAGATAAAATAGCTTCACAAGAATCACATTTATTGCATTCGTGCCCCAATCCTTCATCGCAATTTAAAGCTTTGGCAAAAAGTCTTGCTAATGTTGTTTTTCCAGTGCCACGAGGTCCAGAAAAAAGATAAGCATGACCAATTTTGTCATTTTTTAAAGCGTTTTTTAAGGTTTTAATTATTGTTTTTTGTCCAACTACTTCATCAAAACTTTTTGGACGATATGTTCTATAAAATGATTGATATGCCATGTAATTATTATAGCGTTTTTTTTGATTATAAACTAGATAAATATATATTAATTTTGATTAAAATATTCTAAATAAAAAAGCCATTTATATTTAAACGATAATGTTTAAATTTGAATGGCTTACTTTAAATTTGATTAATCACTTTTTCGTAAACTATCGCAAGTGAAACTTAGTGTTGCGAGTTTTTCCGCTTCTTCATCTTTTTTGTCGTCAGGATTAGCAATATGAAAGGTGTAAGCGAGGATATCGTCATAGCATTGTTTTCCGTATTCAAGGTCCATAATCATTGTATGTCCACCTTCAACATAGGATTTGATAGTAACCATGCTTGCTAGTAGTTTATGGGTTATTTTCCAAAGAGTTTTTCCTATACAAAGTTCATCATTTTGGGCTTTACCAACAAAAACCTTACATTTTACTTTTTTAAAATATCTTCTGTTTTTGTAAATGGATAAGGCGATATTATATGAAATAGGTATTATTCCTTGCATTCTACTTTTAGACATTGCTTTCTTGGTTCTTACTGGATTTTTAATTTTCATATGAATGTATTTGGCTGCAACCTTTAGATAATTCCAAAGCAATTTTGTTTTGAGCAAATAAATAGTTGGTGAAATCAAAATCAATTTGCGTATATGTTCTGGATATTCTGAAGCGGCTTTAGCAACAAAACCGGCTGTATAAGAATATCCAAGAAGGTAAATGATATAATTTTTTTGTACGTATTCATCAATTTTTGACTTTAAAACATTATATTGTTTGTTTCTGTTGTAAGTTGTTTTATCTTCTGGTGAATATAAAGAAATTAAACATACTTCATTGTTTTCATCGGTATTGATAGTTTCAAAATAATCTTTAAAGCATTTTAAATTGTGCTTTTTTGTATTTATGAAACCGTTGCAGCAGATAATTACTCGTTTAACTTTAACTTCAGATAAGTCTTTTTCTTGTTCGATTTTCATTTTTTCCTCCGAAATATGTACATAAATATTCCTGCAGCAATACCAACATTTAATGAATCTATCTCATTCATTGGTATAAGATAAGCTTTGTTTAATAATTGCTGCACTTCTTCTCTTATGCCATGACCTTCATTGCCAAAAACCAATATTATTTGCTTTCCATTTCTTTGTGCTTCATTTAATGGTTCTCCATTTAGAAGAGTTCCAATTAAATCGTAATCTTTTAAATTTTCAAATTCTTGAATAGTTTTAATCATTATCGGTAATTTGAAAATAGCACCTTTAGAAGATTGAATTACTTTTGAAGAGAATGGATAAGCAGAATCTGGACTTAAGATAATGCCTTTATAATTTAATGCTAATGCAGTTCTAATGATTGTCCCTACATTTCCTGGATCTTGTACTCCATCAAGATAAATTAAATCTCCTTCTAATTTAGTAGCTAAAGTTATTTTAGCTATACCCATCATTTTAGGCAAGCTTTTAAAGGAAGCAAGGTTTCTATATAGATTTTGAGAAAGAAGAATATTAGGAATTTTTGCTGGATTATAAGCATTATCTTCCTGATTAATAATAACATATTTTAATATTCCTTTGCTATCAGCTTCTTTAACTAAATCTTCACCTTCGAAAAAAATCATATCTTTGTGTTTTTTATTTTTAGTTAGTTGAACTAATTCTTTGTAGAATTCATTTGAACTGCTAGTTATTGATTTCATACTAATTCTCCGTTCTCTCCGCGAACCCAACCATTTTCTAAGCATTTTTGATAATAATCATAATTTGGGCAAAGGGAATAAACATATTTATAAAAATTTTTTCCGTGATTTAATTCAAGCATATGAACAACTTCATGAATTATAACTGATTCAAATATTCTAACATTGAAGGCACCAAGCATCCAATTTAGAACAATATTGTATTTGTTTCCGGTTATTTCTTCAGGTGTAAAACTTTTACCTTTTTTAGAATAAGTACTAGGATATTTTATTCTTCCGTAAATATTGATTGTTGTGTTAAACGATAATGTATAAGTTACATTTGTTATATTTAGTGCTTTCATGCATCGATCGATGATAGCTGGAGCAAGAAGCTTTAATTTATTAGTCAATATTTTTTTTATATATTCTATTCGCTTATCAACTGTAGGAATATCGAATATATATTTTTTATATCCAGTAAGATAGAAATATGGTTCTTTGCAAGTTAGATTAAAAGCGGAACTGATATGTTGATGCTCTAACATAAATTTTTGTATCGATGGTGAATATAAAATGTGGTTTATCTTTTTTTCAATACAATCTTTTAATGGTACTTTAAAGAAAAAACATCCAAATGCAACTATTACTTGATATTTATAGGCTTTTAATGCGGCAGTATTAATAATGATTTGAATTTGTTCGTCATTAAGATTATAAGTAAAAAGATATTTTGCAAACATATAATAAATTATATCATTTTTTTGTATGTTAGTAAAAATATATAATAATGTTGTTCTTTTAATTTATATAAAAGTTGTTTCTTTGATGTTTTAATTTAAACAATGTATTTTAAATATTAATATAGCTAAATATATTATTTTTAATAATGCTTTTTTTAAAATAAAGATTTAAAGATTATCAGAATAAGTTTAAAATAAATATGAGGTTTTTATGAAAAAAAGAATATTTTTAATTTTAATTTCTGCTTTGCTTGTTTCTTGCAACAAAATTAGCAGTACTACATCTTCTAGTTCATCATCATCTTCTAATAGCATTATTTCAAGTATAACAAGTAGTTCTACTAGTTCAAATAGTATAAATTCAAGTACTACTACTTCTTCAAGTTCTAGTCAAACTTCAATATCTTCAACAACGACATCTTCAACAACGACATCTTCAACAACGACATCTTCAACAACGACATCTTCATCATCTAGTTCTTCAACCGGTGAAGATTATTTAACTCCTGATGGAAGAAAAAATATATTTGATAATACTGAAATAGGGGATCCGAATTGTTATGCTATTGGAAGAGTTGTTAAAATAGAAGAATTTAAATATAACGATAATGTCAATGTTTATATTCAAGATGGAAAATATACTTATCAAGCTATCAATGTTAATTCTTATAGTGTAGAGATTGGAAAAGATTATATGGTTTATGGAAAGAAAAAATCTTCTCCTAGTTATGGCTTTAGAATTGATGCTTCAGGTGATGTAGCTATAAGTATGGTGGGAATGGAAGAAATGTATGGTGTAGTTGCTCCTATTTTCTCAAAAGTAACACATCTAAATGAACTTGAAACATATCCAGCCGTTATTGATTTTGATAATGTTGTTATAACAAATAAAGATAATATTTCTATTTCTTCTAGTTTTGACAAGTATTCTTTTGTTGTCACTAAAGGAATCAAAGAATATGTTATTGAATGCCAAAAAGGAAAAGATGATGGAATTGAACTTGTAAATTATATTTATAATCTTCCGCTTGGAACTAGTATATCATTTAAAAATTTGATTGTTTTTTCCAGCAGTTTAGGAAGAATTACTTCTGTTAATGATATAGAATTGGATTTATCAGATGAAGACAGAGTTAATAAAGTTAAAGAAGAATTGGTAATTCCAGATTCTTTAGAAAATGATATTCTACTGCCTACTTCTAAACTGGGGTGTGATATTTCTTGGTCATCGTCAAATGACAAATATTTGAGCAATAATGGAAAGGTTACTCGTCCTCTTTTTGGAGAAGATGATGTTACTATAAATTTAACTGCTACTATTAAGTATGGGAATATTCAACAACAAAAAATATTTTCTATAAAAATAAAAGCTATAGAAAGCGATGAAAAATATAATGAGCCTTTTATCAGTGTTTATGTTGAAGGCAGTGGCTCAAATAAAGTTATTGGAATAAAAAATCCAAGCAGTGATGCTTTAGATTTATCGAAATATTCTATTAAAGCTGTTACTTCTAGTAGCGCTAAAGAATATAAGTTAACAGGAACTTTGAGTTCAAATGATACGCTTTATTTAATAAATAAAGCATCGACTCTACTAAATTATTTTGAAAGTACAACACATATTATTTTGACTAACGATGTTGTAAATTTTAACGGCGATGATGCGATTTGTTTATTTAAAGAAGGAGAGTTGATAGATATAATCGGCGATTTAGAAACTAAACCATCCGCTGGTTGGGTTATATCTGGTAATATTACAACAAAAAATCATACCTTAGTTCGTTCTTCTAGTGTTAAAAAAGGAAATACCATTTTTGATGCTAGTGAGTGGATAGGATATGATCAAGATAATATAGATTTTTTAAACAATTAATACAAATAAAAAGGGGGTTGTTAGATTAACTAACAGCCCTTTTAATCTGCATTTGATTTTTTGTCGAAAAGTTCAATTTCGAAGAAATCTGCTTCGATAGTTGTTGGACGACCGAAGAAGAGAATAGATACAGAAACTTTTTTAGTTTCAGAATCGATAGATTCGATTGTACCTTCAGAATTTTCAAAACTACCAGAGATAATTCTGATATGATCGCCAACTTTATAGTTAGAGAACATATTTTCATCAATGATATTCATTCTCTTTAAGACAGGTTCGATTTCTTCGTTAGGAATTGGGAAAGGTTTTGTACCTTTACCGGAAGATCCGACAAATCCTGTAACATCAGGAGTATTACGAACCATAAACCAAGCATCATCTGTCATAATCATTTCGATAAAGACATAACCTGGGTAAAGGTTTTTAACAACATCTTTTCCAGTAGGTTTACCATTTTTCATTCCTGGTTCTACTGTTTCAGCAACAACGATACGGAAGATATAATTTTCAAGATTTTGAGTATATTTACGTTTTTCAAGCATGTCAGCAACTGCTCTTTCACGACCAGAGTATGTATTGACAACATACCATTGCTTTGTACCAAAATTTACATCATTACTCATAATAATCCTCCTAATTTTAATATTGCAGCGGCAGCTGAACTACTGCTACTTGAACCACCATTGAAAGCAATTTCGAATGCGCGAAGTATTTCTGTTGAAATAAAATCGCAAAGTAATAAGCCGATTGCTGCTACAACTGTAACAGAGACAACAACACCAACAGATGGCCATAATTCACGTCTGTTAGGCCAACGGATTCGGCGAACTTCTTCACCAACTCCTTTGAAATATTTGTTAATTTTTTTCATTGGTCACCTCATTATTTGCTTTCTTTGTGAAGGGTGTGCTGATTACATTTCGGACAGAATTTCATCATTTCTATTCTTTCAGTTTTTCCTTCAACTTTGACTGAAACTTGGTAATTACGGGATAAACATTGTGTGCAAATTAAAACAACTTTTTTTCTCATAATATCACCGCCTTTTTTTATAATATAATAAATATCATTTTTCTTCAAGTTTTTAATTGTTATTATTTATTATAAATATGTATTTTTTAAATCTATAAAGTATTTAAATTATAAAAAGGGTGATAATTCACCCCTTTTATGAAGAAACTATATGTCTAGGCTCTTGTATCGGAACCTATTTCATCGTAACTTTCTTTACTAGAACTTTTTACTAATCCATTATTGGTATTATCTGAATATGTACCATTTGATAATAAACCGATTATGCCTCCGACTTTATCATTGCCTGAAATTTCAGCATTGTTAGTATTGTTGATGATCGTTACATTTCCAGTAAGAGTTCCACCAAGAATTCCGCCTACACCATTGGAAGTTGAAATAACTATTTCATTATTTGTACATCCATCGATTGTTGGTGTGGCTTTTGTAGCATTGGCTCCAGCGATTCCTCCTACATATCTACCTGTTGAGGATATCTTTCCGTTATTTATACAAGTTTTTAAAGTAGCAGTTCCAGAAATAACTCCAGCAATTCCACCTGAATAAGCATCAGTGGTACTAGTTGTTTCAACATCTCCATTATTGATACATTTTTCAATTAATGAAGCAGTATTTGCAACTATTCCACCAATTCTTTGAGTTCCTGATATTGTTCCAAAGTTTATACAATTTTGTACATGTATTGCTTTACTTTGGTTTTCACCAACAATTCCTCCAGCATTGATGTATCCAGTAACACTGCCATAGTTAATACAATTTTCGATTTTGGAATTTGTTTCACCTAATCCTGTTATACCACCGATTTTTTCTTTTTTATCTGTGGTTTTTATTTCACCATAGTTGTAGCAATTTATAATTGATCCAGTGTTTCCACCGGCAATGCCACCAGCTCCATTTCCACCGCTATGACTGACATTTGCAAAATTATGACAATTAATAATTGTTCCTAAATTTCTTCCAGCAATGCCACCTGTATATGTTTTTCCTACAACTGTTCCATAGACTGAAAGATTTGAAATAGTTCCGCCTGCTGATAAAGCGCAGAATAATCCGAGTCCTGCTGTTGTCCCAGAAATGTTTAAATTTCTAATCGAACAATTATTTCCATCTAAGTATCCCATTAATGAAGTGGTGCCTGATTTTCCAATAACAAAATTGCTGACATTACTTAAATCTATACTTTTTGTCAATTTAAAATAACAACCAGAAAAATAATTGCCAGAATCATTTATTTCTTTTCTTAGATATGCTAAATCATTTCCACTTTGAATAAGATAAGGATTTTCTTCGGTTCCTTCACCAGATAAAGAAGAGCTGACAGATGTTCCATCATATATATCTAAGTCACTATAGATGAATGTAACTTTGTTTTCATTTGAAATTATTTTTCCATAAATGTAATCAACGTTTGCTGCTTTTCCTTCAATTTCAGGCGCTTCTATTTTATAAGATTCGTTAAATCCTTTTTGAATATAAGTAGTTTCTTTTAATGAATTTCCGTTTAAATCTAGACATTCTATTTCAACTGGATATTGTCTAGCGGTACTGCTGAAAGTTGCATAATAATTTGTTTCACCAACAACTTTTGGAAGTGTTGAATCGTAGATGTTGATATTATCTGTCCAACCTTTAAAAGTATACGTATAAGCATCCGTTTGAGATTTTAAAGGAATATCTTCGGAAAATTCTGGGATAACATCATATTCAAATTCTTTACTGAATAGTAAAGTATCACCTGTTTCATTATAAAAATTTACATTGTATTTTCTTATTGTTTCATCATATTGAGCTGTATATGTGACATCTTCAGTAACATTTTCAATATTTTTATCCCAACCTTTAAAAGTATAATGATATTTTGGAGTGTCTTCTTTATTTACTTCATTTTTGAAAGAAGGAAGCTCTCCATAATAGTAGTCTTCTTCAAATTTGTTATCGCCGACAATCCAAGTGACCTTATATTGATTTTTTAATTCTTCAAATTGTGCAACATAGGTTGTAGACTCAGTTACTTTAGAAAATTCTTTATCCCAGCCTTTAAAAACATAATGGAATTCAGCTGTGGAAGATTTTTGAGGAACTTTATCATATGTCGGAAGTTCTCCATAATAATATTCGACTTCTTCAGTCTTTCCATCAACTTCAAAAATTATTTTATATTTATTTAAAGTTTCTTTATAAGTAGCTGTATATGTTGAATCTCCAGTTACTTCTGAAATTTCTTTATCCCAACCAGTGAATGTATAAGTATATTGTGCATCTTGTGGCTTGGAAGTATCTCCCTTATATTCTGGAATATCACCATAATGGTAGCTTTCAGTGGTAGTACCACCATATGTAACCCAGGTAATGGTGTAATTGATATATTGTTTACTATATATTGCGGTATAAGTTATATTTTCTTTAACTGGCGCAATTTCTTTGTCCCAACCGGTAAATGTATAAGTATAAGTTTTATCAGCTTCTTTAGCTAAGCTATAGTTATAAGAAGGTATTTCTCCTTCGTTATAAACTTCTTCTTTTAAAACTCCATCAACATTCCAAGTAATTGTATATTTTGCAATGCTCTTTGAAGATGTGGAACTAGATGAAGTACTAATATTTGAAGAAATACTGATATTTGAACTACTTGATGGAGAAGAACTAGATGAAGTATTGCTATTACAGCTAACTAATAATAAACCTAAGCTTAATATACTTAGAAGATACCTTTTTTTCATTATAACCTCCGCTATTTAGGATTAATTAGGCATGAAATATTTACATTTCTATTAAAATTATAGCATTTAGGTTATTTGACTTTGTATTTGTTGAAACTACAAGTTTTAGTTTTTTATATCTAGTTTAGTACATTATTATGTACTATAATTTAAAAGAGGTATTTTATTATGATGCATATTAGCTTAACTACAGAAAAAGAAGATGATAAAACTCAAATTTGCAATATTGGAATAGCTTTATCATCACCTTTGCGAGTAGCGATTCTCAGCCAATTAAAAGAAGGAGAAAAAAGTATTACTGAATTAGCAAAATTAAATTATGTTTCTGTTTCTTCTATTCTTTTCCATCTTCGTTTGTTAGAAAATGCCGGATTAGTCAATATTGTCTCTGTGGAAAATAATAATAGAATAAGAAGGTATGCCAGTATTTCTTGTTTTACTATTTCTATGATATTCAATAGTGAAAATAAACCTGAAGATGAATATAAAATTTATAAAAGCAGTCAGCACGTAGGTGAGTATGTCAATGCAAATTTTGGAACTAAAAGTGGATTGATAACTACAAGTGAAGCATTTTTACTTTATGATAATAAACCATTTATTCCAGAGAGAATCAACGCTGAATTAGTTTATACTAATTATGGATTTGTCGAATATGCTTTCAATAATGATTTTAAATCTTCTGTTATCAAAGATATAAGATTTAGTTTAGAAATATGTTCAGAAACTCCGTATTATAATAATGACTTTAAAAGTGATATTGTGTTTTCGATAAATGGCATAGAAATTTTGAATTATACTTCTCCTGGTGATTTTGGAGGAAGAAGAGGTTTATATTCACCTTCTTTTTGGAGTATTTCTTCTTCACAATTTGGAAAATTGTTAAATATTGTTATCGATGAATATGGTGTTAGTTTAAATGGCGAAAAAGTTAATGACAAAATAAATATAAACAAACTTAATGTTGATAAAAACAATAGAATTTTGTTTAAGATAGAGTCAAAAAAGAATGCAATAAATTGTGGCGGTTTTAATATTTTTGGAAAAAATTTTGGAGATTATCCACAAGATATAGAAATGGTTATAAGATATAATTAATTTTCGGTTTTTCTTTTTATCTTATTTATTGCAATGGAAATTAATCCGATAGTTCCTATTGTTGCTAATATAATAAAAAATATGTTGTAAGAAGTTTTCTCAACGATGATTGGACCGAATTGATTCAAAATCATATTGGAAATTTGAGTGAATATTGTCAGCACTAAAATAGCCTTTGTTATATATTTTGATTCTAAAAAAGTATTTAGTGTAACAATGTTATAAGCTAAGATTAATCCCCATCCAATTCCGCGGAATATTGGAACGATGAAAAGCATGAAATAAGGAATTTCAAAAAAAAGTGTGAGTGGGCGAGCTATTAAAAATAAAGATGCAATTATAAGTATTAATTTGTTATTTATTTTTTTAATTTTCAAACTGATAAACATCATAATTACTTCAACAAGAATCATAGATGAATATACTATTCCATAAATATCTTCTGGCATTCCTTTTATATCTTTTGCAAAAAGAGAGAAAAAATTATCTGTTATATTGTTCATACTCATGACACAGGTATAGAAAACTAAATAAAAAATAAAAGTTTTATTTGAAAATAACACTTTTAAAAAATTAGAGTTTTGCTCATTATTTTGTTCGGAATTTAATTCATTTGAATTGATGAAATAAATAATTATATAACCTATTAAATATGTTGTGGCAGCTATTATAAATGTGAATTTGTAGTTGATACTATTGATTAAAAAACCTCCAGAGAATGAACCTATAAAATAAGCTATAGATCCGAAAATTCTAATTCCAGCATATTTTTTGTTGGAAGAAGCAGAAACTTCTCCAGCTACACCATCTAAAAGCGAATAAAAGCAGGAATTACATATGTTCATTAATAAAGAACATATTAGTACAGGAATAAAAGTATCAAAAAAGCCAATTAGAACCATACCAATCATTTCAAAAGGCATTATTAATTTCATCAAAAGAAGATTGCGTTTAGTACTTTTACTAATTAATGACATTATAATATTTCCACAGATAGCCATTGTTGGAACGGAAGCTAAAAGTGTTCCAGTTTGAATTGCTGGAAGATTTAATGAATTAAAATATAGAGCTAAAAAAGCGTAAACTAAAGCATCTCCTATATATCTAGATAATGAGAATCCTTGTAGGATATGATAGTTTTTTAAATTTGAATTTGTTTGCATAGTTTTAGTATAGTTTCTACAATATTTTTTACTCTATAATATCAGCTAAAGTAAAATTAACAATTTTTTTTAAATCATCTAAAGATAATTCAACTTGATAACCTTTTTTTCCACCGCTTATACATATAGTATTTTCTTCTTCTGCCTTTTGATGAATTAAAGTTTTAAAAGATTTTTTCATTCCGATAGGAGAACATCCGCCATGAACATATCCTGTTAATGGTAAAAGATCTTTTTGTGGAATCATTTCTATGTTTTTTATATTGAAGGCTTTGGCAGCTTTTTTTAAATTTAAATGTGCATAAGAAGGGATTACACAGACATAATGATTCTTATCATTTCCTATTAAAACTAATGTTTTAAAAACTTTTTCTCGAGAAACATTACATACATCTGCTATTGAAGTTGCTTCAGTTAAATTTTCATCATATGTCCGCTCTATATATTTAATTTTGTGAGCATCAAGAATGCGCATAACATTAGTCTTCATAATGGCCTCCAACAAATTATTATAATATGTTTTTTTATGTTAGAAAAGGCTTTAATTTTCTAATTTTTGAAAATATGAAAACATTTTCATGTTTTGATTGTATTTTTCAATCAATATGTTAAAATTTTTTTGAGGAATACAAGATATTATATGACAAATATTGCTATTTATTGTTTATTGTTGATAGGTGGTATTGGTACTTTCTTAATAGGAATGAAAATTTTGCAAAGCGCTTCTGAAAAATTAGCGGCTGGACCTTTAAAGAAGATGTTTGCTAAAACAGCAGGATCAAGATGGCTAGGGGCTGGCATTGGTGGTCTTGGAACATGTATTATTCAGTCTTCAAGTGCTATGACGGTTATGATTGTCGGATTTGTAAATGCTGGAGCAATGACGCTTTTTCAAGCGGCTTCTTATATTATTGGTGCAAATATTGGTACAACGATAACTGCTCAAATTGTTGCTTTGTCTAATTTGCCAATTTCTGAAATAATAATAGCTAGTATATTTGTTGGATCGATAATGGTGATGATTTTTAAAAAAGATAAAATTCAAACTATTGGAGACTTCATTTGTGGATTAGGTCTATTATTTTTAGGAATATTTGTTATGAGATCAAATTTGGATTTGATTTTTTCAGAAAATAATTATATAAGTGATTTATTATCTTCTATTGATAATCCATTTTTGCTTTTATTTATTGGAATAGCTGTTACAGCGATTTTCCAATCATCTTCAGCTGTTACTTCTATCTTGATTGCTTTAGCGTTAGCAGGTGTAGTTGTTGGTGGAACAGGAAATGGTGTGTTTTTTGTAATTCTTGGAACTAATATCGGTTCTTGTGTTACGGCTTTGATTTCAAGTATTGGCTCTTCTACCAACGGAAAAAGAGCAGCTGTTATCCATCTTTTATTTAATTGCATTGGTTCGTTGATATTTTTTATATTTTTATATTTCTTCCGAGATTTTAATGATTTGACTTTTAAGAGAATCTTCTCTTCTCCAGCAACACAAATTGCCATGTTTCACACATTTTTTAATGTTATTTGTGCTTTATTATTTTTACCTTTTGTCAATGTTTTAGTGAAGGTTTCAACAATTTTAGTTCCTGATAAGAAAAATGATAAAAATATGAATAAGGAACTCGATAATCGTCTTCTTAATAGCCCAGAAATCGCTGTTGATAGAGCTTATTTATACTTTAAGAAAATGGCGACTATAAGTATGGATAATCTCAATATGGCTTTAATATCTTTTTTAAATAGAGATTCGAATAAACGTCAAGGAATATTGAAAAATGAAAAGACTGTTGAAGAGATGTCGAAAAATTTAGTCGGCTACCTTATTAAAATCAATGGTGATAATCTGACAGATGAAAGTAAAAAAAGAATATCGAGATTGCATTTAAATTTGGCTGATATTGTTCGTCTTTCTGAAATTGCTGACAATATTTCTGGTTATACCCAAAATATAGTTGATGGTAATCTTACGTTATCAGATGCTGTTTACTCTGATTTGATGTCGATGAAAGAAAAGTTAAATGAAGCTTATAACCTAGCTATGGAATTAGATTATAAAGAAAATTTAACAAAAGAGAAGGAAGCTGAAAAAGTTGAAGATGAAATCGATAAGCTTCGTTCATCACTGATTGCAGGACATTTGGAAAGATTAAATAATGGAACTTGCAAAGCTGAAGTCTCAGGTATTTTTATAAATCTTGTAGGTAATTTGGAACGTGCAGGAGACCATTTGTTCTTTATTTCTCAACGTTCAGAATCAAATGAAGGATAATAAATAAAAAACAATTAAAAATTATTCAATTGTTTGCTAAAATATGAATATGAAAATATATTCAATTATTATAGGTTATTTAATTTTATTCGCAATAGGTGGAATGTGTGGATGGATTCTTGAACTTTTCTTTAGAAGAATAGTTCATAAAAAATGGATCAATCCTGGATTTTTAAATGGTCCTTTTATTCCTTTATATGGATTTGGTGTTGTAATCTTATATTTTATTTCTGATTTATCCATAGCATGGTATTACAAAGCAATTTTGTTTTTAGTCTTATTAACATTAATTGAATACATTGCTGGTATTATCTTCATTAAAGGAATGCATATCAAACTTTGGGATTATTCTTCAAGATGGGGAAATATACAAGGAATTATCTGCCCTTTATTTTCAATAATATGGGCTGTTATCGGTGTAGCTTTCTTATTTACTTTATATCAACCATTCAAAAATATCTTTATTTGGACAGAAAACAATTTGAGTTTTTCTTTCTTTTTAGGAATTATATATGGAATATTATTTATCGATTTCTGTATAAGTATGAAAGTATCTGTGCGTTTGCGCTCTTTGTCTAAAAAAGCACAAGAGGTATTGCCATTTGAAAAACTTAAGGAATATCTTACAGCTGAAAATAAAAAGAGAAAAGAATTTATTTCTAGAGTTATTCCTTTTTCAACTGAAGATTTAAACGAAAAAGTCAATTCATATTTTTCTCAATTAAAAGATAAAGCTAAAGATTTAAAAGATAAATTGTCTAAATAAAAAGGGGATGTTTAGAAACCTAACTTAGGTTTTCATCCCTTTTTTAATTCTTAAAATTTATTTTATTAACATTTGTTTAAGTACTTTGACCATAGTTTCCATTTCATTAACATCAACATATTCGAAACGGCCATGGCAATTGTAATCTCCTGTTCCTAAATTAGGACATGGAAGTCCTCTAAATGATAGTTGTGCGCCATCGGTTCCACCGCGTATGTCTTCAAATTCATAATCTAGATTTAATGATTTATAGGCATCGGTGATTCTTTTGATAACTTGTGGATTTTTCTCTAAAATATCTTCCATATTGTTATAGCAAGGAATTAAGGTTACTTCGACTGCCTCATATCCAAGACTATGATTTATTTCTTCAGCGGTTTTTTTCGCTATATAACATCTGTGATCTAAATCTGATTTAGAAAAATCTCTTAAAATATAGGAAAGATGAACTTCTTCTTCTGATCCTTTCATTTCGCAAAGGTGAAAGAAGCCTTCTCTTTTTTCGGTGTATTCTGGGCGTTCAAATTGTGGCAAACTATGGTCGTAAATCATAGCATATGTATTGGCGTTAATCATTTTGTTTTTAGCTGATCCTGGGTGAACTGAACGACCTTTTATTGTTACTTCCATATTTATGGCATTAAAATTTGATTTGTTGATATATTTTGAACTTCCACCATCTACTGTATAGCCATAAGCGGCATGAATTTTATCCATTTCAACATGGTGAACTCCAGTACCGATTTCTTCATCTGTTGTAAAGATAACTTCTATATTTACATGTTTTTTATTTTCTTTTATCAATTCATCTAAAACGGTCATAATAATTGCAATACCAGCTTTATCATCTCCGCCTAATAATGTTTTTCCATCGGTAACTATTAATTTATGTCCTTTTTTATCTTTTAATGTTTCGAATTCTTGAGGTTTAAGATAGATATTTTGACTTAATTCTATATCTGTTCCATCATAGTTTTCAATTATACGTGGCTTGATATTTTCTCCACTTGCTGAAGGAGAGGTATCCATATGTGCCAGCAATGCAATGGTTAAATTTCCTTCTCCTTTTAAAGTAGAATAAATTATTCCATATTCGTTGCTGGAGATATCGGTTAATCCAAGTTCTGATAATTCTTTTTTTAATTCTTCAGCTAATACATATTGTCCGTCTGTAGAACATTTTCCTTCTCTGTCTTCTCCGGATGTTGTAGGAAAAGAAACATATTTTAAAAATCTTTCGACAAGTGTCATAATTTTCTCCTTATTTATATTGCAAGAGTAGCATATTTTTAGAAAAAATTAAATATTTTATTATTGCAAATTTAGACAGAAAAAAATTCGAAAAAAATTTTTCTGATACATTTTTTAAAAGTTTAAACGAAATAACCTTACTTTTTTTATAGAAACAACCTTTTAAATTAAAATGCTTATCAGTTGAAAGAGATTTTTTTGGGAAGTATAATTACATACGCACACTATGGAGGCGTTAGTATGGTTAAGAAAATTATTAAAAGAGATGGTCGAATTGTTCCTTTTGATCAGACAAAGATTTTGAATGCTATTTCAAAAGCCGTCGAAAGATCAGAAGAAGAAGTTAAAATTGGTGAACTTACAGATGAAGTAGTTTCTCTTTTGAATAAAAAGTATAAAAATGAAACTCCAACAGTTGAACAAACTCAAGATATTATTGAAGATCTTTTGATTAAGCACAATTATGCTAAAACTGCAAAAGAATATATTACTTATCGTCATGAACGCACTTCAGTTCGTGAGGCAAAATCCCGTTTAATGTCTACTTTGGAACATATTACATTCCAAGATTCTAAGGAATCTGATGTCAAAAGAGAGAATGCTAATATCGATGGCGATACAGCGATGGGAACTATGCTTAAGTATGGTTCTGAATCAGCCAAAGATTATTATTTAACTCATCTTTTACCAAAAGATATTGCTGATGCTCATATCAATGGCGATATTCATATCCATGATTTGGATTTTTATACTTTGACATTAACCTGTTGTCAAATTGATGTTTTAAAGTTATTCCATGGTGGATTTTCAACTGGTCATGGCTTTTTAAGAGAACCTAATGATATTCGCTCTTATGCTGCTTTAGCTTGTATTGCTATTCAAGCTGATCAAAACGATATGCATGGTGGACAAGCTATTCCAAATTTTGATTTTGCCATGGCTGAAGGTGTTAAAAAAACATACAATAAAATTTTCAGAAATAATATTATTAAGTTTATAGATTTTATTGATGGAAAGAATCTTGAATCTGAGTTAAAACCATATTTTAAGGAACTTTATAAATCTGAAATTGAACCAAGATATCATGATTACGATAGTCAAAACAAAGTTTTTGGACTACTTGAAGAAAAATATCCTGAATTATCTTGGGAAAAAATAAAACCTTTTGTTATTAAGGATAGTGAAAAGGAAGTTGAAGAACAAACACATCAAGCTATGGAAGCTTTAGTTCATAACTTAAATACAATGCATTCTAGAGCTGGTGCTCAAGTTCCTTTCTCTTCTTTGAATTATGGTACAGATACTTCGGAAGAAGGTCGCTTAGCTATGAGAAGCTTATTGATTGCTACCGAAGAAGGCTTAGGCGATGGAGAAACTCCTATTTTCCCAATTCAAATATTTAAAGTTAAAGAAGGTGTTAATTATAATCCTGGCGATCCTAACTATGATCTTTTTAAATTAGCTATTGAATGTTCTTCTAAAAGATTATTCCCTAATTTCTCTTTCTTGGATGCACCTTTTAATGCTATTTATTACAAACCAAATGATTATAACTCAGAAGTTGCGTATATGGGTTGCCGTACACGTGTAATGGGAAATATCTATGATAAGAGTAAAGAAGTAACTTGTGGTCGTGGTAATTTATCATTCACATCAATCAATCTTCCAAGATTAGGTATTGAATCTAATCATAATGTAGATATTTTCTTTGAAAAACTTGATTCAATGATTGATCTTGTTATCAAGCAATTACTTTTAAGATTTGAAGTACAACGCCATAAGAAAGTAAAAAATATGCCTTTCTTGATGGGTCAACATGTTTGGATTGATTCGGATAAATTAGGTTGGGAAGATGAAATTGATGAAATTATTCGCAATGGTACTTTGACAATTGGTTTTATCGGTTTAGCAGAGTGCTTAGTTGCTTTGGTAGGAAAACATCATGGCGAATCTGAAGAGAGCCAAGCCTTAGGTCTTAAAATTATTTCTCATATGAGAGAAAGATGCGATGAAGCTTCTAAAGAATATAAACTCAACTTCTCTTTAATCGCTACACCAGCTGAAGGCTTATCTGGTCGTTTTGTTAAAATTGATAAAAAGAAATATGGAATTATCAAAGGTGTAACAGATCGTGATTACTATACAAATTCATTCCATGTTCCTGTTTACTATCCTATTTCTATTTTTAAGAAAATTGATATAGAAGCCCCATATCATGAATATACAAATGGTGGACATATCACTTATATTGAAGTTGATGGTGATGTTGCTAAAAATCCTGAAGCTTTTGAAAAAGTCATTAGACATATGAAAAAAGCTGGAATAGGTTATGGTGCAATCAATCATCCAGTCGATCGTGATCCTGTTTGTGGATATAATGGCATTATTGATGATGCTTGTCCTAAATGTGGTCGACATGAAGGCGATGGTAATCGTAATTTTGAAAGAATAAGAAGAATTACTGGTTATTTAGTTGGTACTCTTGATCGATTCAATAATGGCAAAAGAGCTGAAGAACATGATAGAGTGAAACATTCTAAATATTCTTCAGATGAATTAAAATGAGAATAGCTGGTTTTGTAGAAGAATCAATTGTTGACGGTCCTGGTTTCAGGATCGTCATCTTTTTTCAAGGATGCGCTCATCATTGTTATGGATGTCATAATCCAGAAACTTGGGACTTTGAAGGTGGAAAAGAAGTTTCGTTTGATTTGATTAAAAAAATTATTGATGATAATCCATATGCTGACGGAATAACACTTAGTGGTGGAGATCCGCTTTATCAAATCGATGCTTCGACAGAAATTGCTGAATATGCAAAAAGTAAAGGATTAGATGTCATTTTGTATACTGGATTTCTTTTTGAAGAAGTTCTAGAAATGACAAAAGCCAACCAAAGATTAAAAGATCTCTTAAACAATGTTGATACACTTATCGATGGACCATTTATTTTGGAACAAAGACATTTGTCTTTGAAATTTCGCGGCAGCAGCAATCAAAGAATAATCGATGTAAAAAAATCATTGATGCAAAATAAAATTGTAGAAAAAACTTTATAAATGTAATATTTTTATTTTTAGCTTTTTCTACATTTTTATATGTTATAATTTTTATGCTTATTAAGGAGATATGATGAAAAAAATAAAGGTAAGTGAAGAAAATACTCAAGTTGTTAATAATGATGATTATACTATTGCTTTATTGATAGATGCTGAAAACATCTCTTATAAATATATTCCTACTTTGCTAGAACAATTGAAATCTTTTGGAAATATTACAATTCGTCGTGTTTATGGTGATTTTACATCACAAATTTTAAAACCTTGGAAAGAAATTTGTAATGAATTTTCAATTAAACCTATTCAAGGAAACGTTATTTCTACTGGAAAAAATAATTCGGATTCAGTGTTGATAATAGATGCTATGGATATTCTTCATGATCATAGAGTTGATGCTTTTTGCTTAGCTACTTCTGATTCTGATTTTACTTCTTTAGCGATACGTATTAGAGAAGATGGATATTTTGTTATTGGCGCTGGTGAAGATAAAACTTCTAAAGCCTTTATTGAAACTTGCGCTAGATTTATAAGATTAGGAGAAGAAAAACAAATCTCTAAACCAAAGAAGACCAAAACAAATTCAAAATCTAAAAGTTCATCTAAAAAGAATGAAGCAGATTCAAGAAAAAATTTATTCCCAGATTTGTCTGAAGAAGATATGAAGAAAATTGATGAAATTAAAGCTCGCTCCTATTTGATTTTAGAAAATAGAGGAAATGGTGATTATATAAAATTATCAGTTTTTATAAATGATTTGTATAGATATTATCCTGATTATACGCCGAAAGATTTTGGATGTAACTCTAACCAAGAATTCTTTAAAAAGTTAGGATTTGATGTTATTTTTGATGAAAAAGGAGCAATGGTAATTAGATAAATCTTTTAAAAACAATTTTATTCTAATATTATAAAGTTGCTTTTAAATTTATTTAATTTTGATTTTTTCTTAACACTTGATAGTTTATTTTTCCTTTGTTATAATTTATTTGTTAAGGAGGCCTTTAAAAATGGGAAAAAAGGTTCATGTTAATCAAGATGTCTGCATTTCTTGCGGTATGTGTACAGCAATTTGCGATGCAGTATTCGCATTTAACGATGATGGCAAGGCTAGTGTTATTTTAGATGAGATTCCTGAAGATCTCGAAGCTTCTGTGGATGAAGCTAAAAATAGCTGCCCTGTTCAAGCAATCGAAGAATAAGATTTATAAGGTGAGAAATTTATTTTCTCACTTTTTAATTGCCAAAATTTTTTTGAAATAATTGCAATAATTGTCGAAAATAGTTATAATATAATGCTTATTGAGGCTGAATAAAAAAATAGAAAAATGAATTATTCAAGGGAGTGCTCTGATGGAAATTAAATCGGCTATAAAAAAGATTATATTATCAGCTTTTGCTAGCCTATTTTTAATTTCTTCGTGTGCTAACAATAATAGTAATAAATATCCAAGAGTTGAAGATATTACTTTAACTTTATCATCATCTGAAGCGGAAAAGATAACTACTTTAGTTCATGCTTTTAATGATAAGTATCAATCTAAATATCAACTAATAGTGAATACATATGATGATAGTAAATTACTAAATTATTATTTTTCTCATGATTATATAGACACAGATATTATTGCTTTCGATAATTTAAATATCGCTAATACTTATTCTGATTATTTGCATCCTTTAAATAGATTTGAATCTATTGGCCAATATCAAAGTTCTATTATCTATTTATTAAAAGATGAAAATGATGAAATTAATGTTTTCCCTGGTCCGGGTGATTTATATAGTCTTTGCTATAATATGAATTTGATGAAAAAAAGAAATTTCACTATTCCTGAAACGGCTAACGAACTTATTGAAACAGCAAAAAGAATGCAAATTTATTCTAATGCTTGTATAGTTCTTGATGGTGACCAATTGTTCTTTGATTCTTTTCTTCGCGTGGCTATTCCAATTTTTATCGGCACAACAAAGGGTTCTATATTTTTGAAAGAGTATTATAAAGGATATAACACTATAAATAATAGTCTTTATTATGCTGAGTTTGAAACAATTTTAAAGATGTACCAATCAATGTTTAGATATAATTTCTATAATACTGATGAATCGTTGAGCAATAATGACAAAATGAATTTGTTTTTTAATTCTGAAGCGATGATTTTAGGAATTAGTCCTTCAATTGACTTTGAAAAAGAATATAAAACTAGAAAAGCAACCTTCAGTTATTCAATTTATCCTTTAGTCGGTGAAGATTCGAATCAAAAATTGGTGGCTTCTAAGCCTCGATATTATTTAGGTGTTTCGGAAAAGGCTTTTGAAAAGGCTTCTCCTTCAAAGAAAGAGGCGATAAATGCTTTCTTTGATTTCTATGCATCTAATGAAGGCCAAAAAGCTTCAATGATGGACTCTGATGGTTTTATTAAAAATGATATTATCTCTTATATAAAAGATTCTGAATATGTTCTTTCTTCTAATTTTGAACAATTACAAGATTCAATTAAAAGTGGAAGAGTGATGATTACAGATTTGGTTGAACAGTTATTCTTGCCTGAGATATCAATTTTAAAACAATATGCACAACAAAAGACATCACTTGATCAATGTATACAAAGTTTGGATGAAGCGATATTTAATAGAGCAAATAAAGTTTATGATACATATCAAGTTGAAGAGACGTTTGATTATGATAGTTCTTTGATTAATTATAATGAACTGCTTATTAGTGACTATGTTGTTGATAGTATTAGAATGAAATCAGGAGCCGCTATTGCGTTGATGCCAACAGCGATAATCAAGGGAAATTTTGTCAAAGGAAGTTTGACTTCGGAAGAATTATCGACCATCATAAGTGATGAACAAGGAATTCTTGTTCGTATTAGCGGAGAAGGCCTTAAAAAGATAATTAATGCCAAAATGTCAATATATTCGAGAAGTTCTGAATTTCCGTTAATTTCTGGAATTAGGTTGAGCAAAGTAGAGGAAAATTTAGAAATTAAATTGTCTAATGGTCAAATTATTAATGATGATAATTCAGTTTTGGTATATATTCCATATTCGTGGTATGTTGAATATGAGCAATATATAACATCGACAGGAAAGACAACAAATATAATTGCTTTGTTTTCTCAAAAAATTAAAGATGATAACAATATTATAAAATACACTACAAAAGATGGCAGATATGGAAACGTTATTGTTATAAGGTAAATAATGAAAAGAAAAATACTTAGTTTATTAGTTTTTGCAAGTTTAGCAATAGGAACTACTTCTTTGATTGGCTGCAATCAAAATTCTACATCAGGAGATAGTAGTTCTTCTAATTCTTTTAATTCAGCTTCTTTAGGAAAAGCTAAAGAAATATATTGCACTGGTGGTCCTGCTAATCAATACAATTTAAATGATATTATTGATTTAAGCGATTTAAATATTCATGTTAAGTATGAAAACGGCCAAGAAATTATCTATTATTATTACTCTAGTGAAGTTGAAATTTCTGAAGCAGATACTTCAACATTGGGTCAACATACTTTAGTAATTATTTGTGCTGGATTAAGATATGAATTCACTTATGAAGTAATTGAATCTAAAGGACACTTCAATTTTAATGGTGGTACTTTAGATGGAAATGATTCAACTGACATTAATATTATTAACGGACAAATTGATGTAAGTAATGTTGTTCCTACCTATGAAAAAGATGGTCAATTGATGCAATTTGCTGGATGGTTTATTGATAAGGAATTAACACAAAGAGCTCAATATGTTACAGATGGATATTTGGATGCTTCATCCAATCAAAATTTTTATGCTGGTTATGATGTAGATTATAGAAAATTATATAATTACACCATTGATAGAGAACATGGTACAGCAACGATAAATTCATTTAATTGGGATGATGAAGATCATTATTATTCGACTATTACGAATTTGGTTTTTCCACGAACAATAGAATTATATCCAATTACTGCTATCGCAGATAATTTTATCTATTATTCAAAGCCTGAATTTGACATGTCTATTTCCATGGCTAGTATTGTTTCTATAGAAGAAATTAGTTTTGCCCCAGGAAGTATGGTTAAATATATTGGTAAAAATGCTTTTGATTCTATTTCTACTTTAAAAAAAGTAATTTTCCCAGAAGGATTAGAAGAAATTGATGATAGTGCTTTTACCTCTACTAAACTTAAAGGCACTTTAAGTTTTCCATCATCTCTTAAAAAAATAGGACAATTTGCTTTTGCATATTTGAATTATGGAGTAACAGAATTAGAATTTGCAGAAAATAGCAATTTAAAAAATATTGAATCTTATGCTTTTACTGGTGCTTATAGTATTTCTAGTTTGAATTTGCCAGAAGGTTTGGAATTAATTGGAAATTATGCTTTCCAAAGTTGTGATGATTTGCAATATGTTTATATTCCAAGTACAGTTACAGAATTAGGACTTCACGTTTTTAGTGATGATAGTAAAATAACTAATTTTGAAGTTTCTAGTGATAGTAAATATTTCTGTTCTATCGATGGTAATTTATATAATAAAGATGCAACTACTTTAATTCGTTATTCTAGTGGAAAAAAAGATGAAACATTTACATTACCTTCATCTGTAAAAAGAATTGAAGAAAGTGCATTTAGTTCTTATAATGATATAAGTTTCTTGAAAAATATAAATTTCAATGAAGGTCTTGAATATATAGGTTCTAATGCTTTTTCTGGGCTTACTGTTGATTTAAATTTCCCAGCATCTTTAAAGACATTAGATATTAATGCATTTAAAAATTATAAAGGTTCTTCTGTCTCTGTCAAACAAGAAAATAATACTTTTGGCTCTAAAGATGGAGTTTTATATAGTAATGATTTCAAAGAATTATATTATGTTCCAACTAAACTCGAAGTAAATGATTTTAAATTATTAGATAGTGTTGAAGTAATTAAAAGTTATGCTTTTACAAAAAATAGTAATATCAATATTATTCATATTAGTGAAAATAGTAATTTGAAAAAGATTGATGAATCTGGAATTAATATTTTTGGCATGCCATATCTTTATGGAATATATATAGATAAGGTTGAACCATTTGAAATTGACAATAGTGCTTTTTATAATTATGAAGCCATTGGATATTCAAATCCATACTTTGTCTTTAATGGAAATAATTATGATTCATATTTAGAAGCATGGAAAAATTATGAAGTTACAACTGCAGGTGGTGAAGTTTTAACTCTGCTTGGAAGAATGACTACTAAAGATATTTTGTTAGAATTATTAGAGGATACACTTACACATAATGGATATGTATCATATAATATTTATAATATTTTTGGTGACACACAAACCTATTCAATAGCTAAAGATTATCAAACTTTTAAAGAAGATTATGAAATATCATTAAGTTATTTATCTTTGCTTTATAATTGTGAAGAATATGATCATAGTTTAGATTTTTATTTCAGCAATTATGAAAGTATTGTCTATGATAGCTTTATTAAATATATTTCTGGATTAACTTCTCTCAAAGCAAATGATAATAAATCTATTATTAATTTAAAAATGCATATTGATTTATTGCCAGAAGATCTTAAAGTTAAATTATCTTCTAAGATTGATGCTGTTAATGCTGATTATCAATATTACTTAAATTCTTATAAAGAAACCGAAGATTTATATATGGAAATATTAAATCAAAAACTTAGTTCTGAAGTTTTTGATACTAAAGGATTTACAAAATTATTTACTAAGTATAATGAATTAGGTGTTACTTCTTTTGCAACTATTTCTTGTGTTGAAAAACAATGGAGTAAACTTCTTATTTCTAGTTATATTAATGAACTTTTATCATTTGATAGTTTCAATGATGAAAATTTTGAAAGAGCACATAAGCTTATATATGGAGAATTTATTGATTCATTAGAAGCTATTAGAGGTGTTGAAGTTTTATTAGATTTAGGATTAAGAACGAATCATCATATTCAAGATATTTATAAATATCAAGAATATCTTGAAAAGAAAGCTGAATTTGATTCATTTATGATTTCAAAAGCCGATGCTGTTGGTAAAATGATTGATGATTTTGATTTATTAGCTGAATATGATGCCAATAATTATGTTGAAATAATCGATACTGTTGCTAGCATAGAAGATTATGCTCAAGTTTTGCCTGATAAGCTTAATAAAATTTATACTATCTTTGCTGTTTATAATATGTATTATTTAACAGAAACAAATAAAACAATTGACAGTAAAAATTTATCAGAAATAAATCGTTTAGATACTATTATAAATCAACAATTATTTTCCGCTTTTTATCTTGAAGGATTTGGAATTGACTGGACATTAGATGATCTTCCTTATTATCAAGAATTTTTAAATTTAGAAGATGAATATACAAGTTATGTCAATGAACTTATTGATGATTTAAGAAATCAAATAGATAATTTTTCTTGGGAAAATGAAAAAGCTAAAGAAGAATTAGCTTCAATGACTGGAAAATATAAAATACTTGAAGATAATAGAATGCTTGATAAGTTAGATTTATATGTCAGTGATCCAGATGGTGATTATACATTGTTATATGATTTAACATATAGAATAATCTTAACTGAAAGCAATATTGATTATATTGTCAGTAATTATTCAGAAGTAACAAAAGATAATTATTTTGAAGTGTATAAATTGATAAAATCTTATTATGATTCAGATGGTAATGTCAATCATATAGGAATTGAAGAACAAATTGACAATTTAGGATTATATGACGATAGCTTTGAAGAATTACATAAAATTAATGAATTGCGTAGTTTAATTAATAGTTTTTACACATTCTCTAATTAATATTTTAAGAGGATTTTAAATGATTGAAGAAGGAAAAATTATTCTTAAGTTTAATATTAACTTTAAGCGGCAAATGATCATAGTCGAAGATGATAAAGTTTCGGCTATGTCTTATGCTGAATTTTTCCAATGCTATTTTTCAAGTAAAAGAATAGGTGTAATCGAAAGTGATTTCACCTATTCTACATTTGATGAATTAATTGAAAAATCTATTTCTTTAAAAGTTGGTACAAGTCAAATGGCCACTTATATTTCTGATGATGGAATTAATATCATCAGATTTATTTTTCAAAAAAACGAAGATGATTCTGCTTATTGCGAAATTTATAAAGTTCAACTTATCAACTCTAATAAAGATCAACTTTCGCGTGATTATTTAACAGGTGTTTTATCTCGTGGTTCTTTGATAAAAGAATGTGAAAATGCAATGAGAAATATGATCAGTAATGATTATTTAATCGTTATTGATTTAGATAATTTTAAAATTGCAAATGATACTTTAGGACATATTGCTGGTGATACATATTTAAAAAATATTGCTGGAATGATCAATAATATTGGAAAAGACCAAATTGTTGGACGTTATGGTGGCGATGAATTTGTTTTGTATTTAAGAAATATCAGCAAGGAATATCTTATGGATATTGTTGAGAAAATTCTAGATATAAGATTAGATTATTCAGAAGGAAAAAATCTTGCTCAAATTGTTGTTACTTGTAGTTTAGGTATAACAAAAATTGAAGCAGGTGAATTTAAGATGTCAACCGCTTTTGAAAGAGCTGATCACGCTCTTTATAAAGCAAAACATATGGGTAAAAACATTGCTTATTTTTCAACAGGCGAATTTTATAGTCATAGAAATCAGCAAAAGAACAATTTAAAGAAAAAAGTACAAAAGAATAATAAAAAGTTACCAAGAAAAAATTCTCGTTTATTCCGTAAAGAATTGCGTTCTAAGAAAATCTTCAATAGTGTTTTTGCTTTAGCAGCTTTGTTGATTCTAATTGTTTTTTCGATGGTTATTAGTAGTTTTTATTCTAAAAGCTTTGAAGAAAGAACAAAAAATGAAGCTCATACTGTCATGCAAGATATTTCAAGCCAGATTGAAAGCAATATTTTATCAAATATAAATAACTGGATTGGTCAACTTAAAGTTACAGAAAATATAATATCTAATATTGATACTGATGCAAGTAATGCGAATTATCTTTTAAGCCAGGCATTAACTGTTTTGGAACAACAAATTGATGGTTGTTCTGTCAGTTTGCTTTTAGAATCTGGTGACTTATATTATAGAGATGGAATAGAATATAATGTTTCTTCTTCTGAACTGGCAGATTATGTAATTGCTAGAGATGAAGAATATATTGGAACATATTATATTAATTATGTTGGAGAAAGAATTGTTTTTGCTATTCCATTTGGTGAACATCAAATTCAATTTAATGTATTCAATGATGATAATACTAAAATAGCTGGTATAGTTGGTTTACTTCCTATTGAAAATTTTGCAAAAATACTTAATTCGACTGCTTTTAGTGGAACACCATATTTTAGCTTGGTAAAAAAAGACGGAACAATTATAGTTAATTCTGCTTCTAGTGAATTGGTTACTGATGTTTTTCATGGCACTAATAATATTTTCAATGCTTGGGATAATTATAATGGAAAAGATAGTACTAATGAAATAATAACTAATTTTGAACAAAAAAATAATGGCGTATCAAATATAACGATAGACTATATAGAATATATTTCATTTTATTCACCTGTTTTAATCGGTGATTGGTATTTGTTTATTACTGTTCCTTCTAGTGTTGTTTTGAATGATATTGTTCAGGCATTTAATTTTACTGAAGTTGTTATTAATAGTTTGTTTGTATTGATTTCTATAATTATATTTATATTAACTACTTTATTTAATAGATTGAGAACGAAGATGCAAACTCTTACTTATATAGATCCTATTACCAAGGATATTAATTATGAGAGATTTAAAATTGATGCTGAAAAATTATTGTTTCAGGATTCGGAAAATACTTATTGTATAGTTTATTTAAATATAAAACATTTTAAATTCTTAGTTGAAAATTTAGGTCAAAATGAATCAAATGATGTTTTAAAAGATGTTTTTGAAATTATCGAAAATGAATTAACTCCTATGGAATTGGTGTGTCATGTAATTTCTGATAGATTTGCAATTTTGATGAATGAATTTGATGAAAATATTATTAAGAAAAGATTAATCAATATTTCAAATAAAATTAAAGATAAAATCAATACTAATTATCTTTTTGAAATTGTTGTTACTCAAGGAGTTTACAAAATAACTGATAGTAAATCTAACATTGCGGTTTATACCGATAGAGCTCATGTTGCACAAATGGCAATTAAAGACTTTTATAGCAATGATGGTATTAATTTCTTCGATGAAACTTGGGAAGAAACCGATGCCATGACATTTGATATTGAACATAAACAAGACAATGCCTTAAAAGAAAATCAATTCCATGTATATTATCAGATGAAAAAGAATATAAAAGATGATACATGGTATGGTGCTGAAGCACTTGTTAGATGGATTGATCCTATTCATGGAATGATATTGCCAGGAGTGTTTATTCCTTTATTTGAGAAAAATGGCTTTGTCATCAAAGTTGATTTATATGTTTTCGAACGAGTATGTCAGGATTTAAATGAGATATTATCCTTGGGTGGAAAACCTTTGCGCATCAGTGTAAATGTTTCGAGAAGTCATTTATTACATAATAATTTCCTGAATCAATATTTTGATATCATGAGAAAATATAATATTTCACCAGACTTAGTTGAGTTTGAACTTACTGAAAGTATGGCATATGAAAGCAAAAATATTTTGATTTGTGTTATCAATGAGATTCATAAGTTTGGCAGCACATGTTCTATTGATGATTTTGGAAGTGGATATTCGTCATTAAATATGTTAAAAGAGTTTGATTTTGATGTTATTAAATTGGATCAAGCTTTCTTTAAAGGCAGAAATGGGTTTGATGATAAGGCAAAAACAATTGTTGCTTCAATTATTAATCTTTGCCATGAATTAGGAAAACAGGTTGTTGCTGAAGGTGTAGAAGATATTAGTCAGGTTGAATTCTTGAAGAAGAATAACTGTGATGCAATACAAGGTTTCTATTATTCTAAACCAGAACCATTTACAGAATATAAATATAATCTTGATAAAAATAACAAATAAAAAGTTAAGTTTCTCTTAGTGAGATTCTTAACTTTTTTTGTGGGAAATACTTTTATGGGAATATTAATTTTCTAAATTTGTATTATTGTTTTGATTGTCAGTGTCATTTTGTGTATCATCATTGACAACAACTGGTTTTTGAATTCTTTCGTAAAAATTACTCTGTTTAAAATATTTGAATATTAATCTGTTAAATACTAATTCATAAAAGGCACATACAATTAAACCTTTGAGCAAGTTAAAAGGTAAATATAAGCAAATTATAACAACGATAAATGGTCCTTTAAATGGAATAGCACCATTTTCAAAAATTCCTTGAAATTGAGGATCTAAGAATGTTGTAAATCTACCTGTTAAGAATATTGGAGTAAAAATAAGATAATTTAATAATGTCATTACTGTACTGACAATAGCGATTGTAATAACATAGGATAAAATTCTATATGGAAGACCTTTTTTGAAAAATTTGAAAAAACTGGAGCAAAGGTAAATTCCTAAGACATAGCACATCGATGTAGTCAAAGCAATAATTTGTCCAATTGCATAAGCACCAGTAGGGCCATTGATTAAAAAGTCTAATAAGGTTTTAATTATTGCCGTACAAAAAGCTGAAGGAAAACCGCATATTGCATAAGCGACAATTACAACAGTATCAGAAGGCTCTAATTTTAAAAATGGTGCGATAGGATATGGTAGATAATGACCAATTATCATTAAAACAGCACCAAGAGCAGAAAGAATAGCTGTTGTGGAAATGTTGAAAATTAGTTTTCGACGATTGAATGTTGTAGATTTTGCAAGTTTTGCCATAAAAAAATCTCCTTCCATTGACAAAACTTCAGGAGAATTTAAAGTTATAATTTATATAGCCTCTTTATACCAGCCTTTACTGTCGCCTAAGGAATTTCACCTTATCAGTCATTATTCAATGAGTCGCGGGGTTTACCGCCGAGTGGGAATTTCACCCAACCCTGAAGCAAGAATACTATATAATTTAATTTTGATTTTGTCAACAATAATATATTAATATTATATGAAATTAATTAATAAATATATAAAAATATAATGAAACAATTTAATTTTTTATTTATAAATTGTTTAAACTATTTTTGAGTAGTTGTTCATTTTTTATAAGTGCATTATAATATATTTACTTATGAATTATATTGAATGGAAAAATACATTTAAAAAATATCTTTATTTATTACCTATAAAAGAAGAAAAAGAAACTTTAGCGTATTTTGATGAGCAATATAATAAATTAAATCCTAAAGATTTAGATAATGTAGAAAATATTTTTTCAGATCCGATAGACAAAGCAGCATTTGTTGTAGCATTTTATTTAGAAATGGAAGATGAAATTAAAAAGAATGAAGAGAATGAACTTTTAAAAAAAGCTTTTGATGAAGATGAAAAGAAATCTCTTTTATTTTTTAATAATATAGGAAATAATATAGGAGTTTTTTTTGATTCTTTTTCTATGCAAACAAAAAAAAGAAAAGCGGCTTTAAGTGAAATTGAATGCTTAAATTTTGAAAAAAATATCCAAGAAAAAAGATTGATTGTTAAAGATGAGCGCAATCAAAAAATATTAAAATTTCGTAAAGCGCGTTTATTAAATGAAGAAAAAGCAATAGCTAATCCATTATTAAAAGATTATGATCAAATGGATTTGAATATGAAATATTATACTAGAGCTGAAAGACATTCTTTTTTAACTAATTTTATGTTTGCTTTAATGATGTCTTTTTTTGTTTTGATTGGTGTAGCTTTGACATTAGCTTCTGCTGGAGCATTGATCATGACCATTTTTTCTAGTATTTATTATTTTCTCAATAGTCCTGCTAAAGGTGGACAATTGCTTGTGGATGTAGGATATATTATCTTGATTTTTGGGGCTATATTTTTATCTTTTGGCATATCTTTAGGAATACTTTTGGGAAGTATAAAAAGTATTCATTCAAGATTTTTTGTAAAAAGATATATTATGCTTGGAAAAAAAGGAGCTATTAATCAATGAATAGAGTTAGTAAAATCTTTTGTATTGTTGGATTAGTAGCTGTAATAGGCGGAAGTATAACCTTGGGAGTAGGAATGGCTCAAGGTGGTGTTTTTCGTAGATTTACTAAAGCTGAAAAAAAGACAAAGCAATTTGTTATAAATGAAGAAAATTTAAAGAATAATAAAGTTGTTTTAGAAGATATTGAAATATCGATAAAATCAGGAAATATTCGTTTGTTTGAATCAGAAGATGAAAATTTAATTATCAATTATACTTATGCGATAGATGAAAAAAGAATTTTCTTTCCTTCTGTTGAAAAACCATTTTATATAGTCGAAAAAAATCGCGCAATCGATTGGCTGAGTTTAGATTTTTTAATTGATAATGATAGTTTCGTGGATATATATATTCCAAACTGGTTCAATGGAAAATATAATTTGGAAACTCTAAACGGAGAAGTATATTGTAATTTAAAAGAATATAAGAATGATTTATTTATAAATTCAGGAAGTTCTTATGTTGAAATATCAGAATTTAGTTATTCAAAAAATATGGATATATCGGTTTTTTCTGGAAATGTGGTTATCGATGCGAGTTCTTTTAGTAAAATGAATGAACAAAATTTATATTATATTGAAACAGTTAATGGTGATTTGGATTTTGTTATGCCTTATGGTGTCTCTTTTTCTTATAATTATGAAAAGGTAACTGGTAAAATGCATAATTCTTGTACTATTTGTGAAAACGAGAAATGTCCTTATATTTCATTTAGTACAGTTAATGGTGATTTTAATATTAAATACAAAAATTAAAAAAGGATTGCTGATAAACTTATTTAAGTTTTTAGCAATCCTTTATTTTTATTTGTTAAAATGTTTTTTAATTTTATCAAACCAGCTTTCATGAACTGGTTTTCTTTCTTCAATATCTTGGAACTGTCTTAGAAGGTTTTTTTGCTCTTCGGAAAGATTCTTTGGAATCTTAATATCAACTTTAACATATTGATCTCCGAAGATTGCACCTTTCTTTACACCTTTTCCACGCATACGAAGCAACGTTCCTTGTTGAATACCAGCAGGTATTTTAAGTTCAGCTTCTCCGTAAACAGTTTGAACATCAATTGTACATCCTAATGAGGCATCAGCTATAGAAAGAGGAACAGATACGTAGATATCATTTCCTTTTCTTTCGAATACTTGTGATTCATTAACAGCAATTTCAACATATAAATCGCCATTTTCGCCACCATTGATACCGCGTCCACCGCGTCCAGGAACACGGACTTGTTGTCCGTTGCTAATACCAGCAGGAATATTGATTTCAATTTTGGTTTTTACATGTGTATAGCCATTACCATTGCAGTGAGGACATTTATTCTTTACATGTTTACCTGTACCATGACAATCTGGACATACAGTTCTTTGTTCTATTGTGCCAAGGAAACTCTGTACTCTTTTATTGACTTGACCTGTACCACCACAGGTAGGGCAAGTTTCAATATCTTGAGGTGTTTTAGCACCTGTGCCACCACAATAATCACAACGTTCATCATATTCTACAGGTATAGTAACGATGCATCCGTTGATAGAATCCATAAAGCTTATTACAACTCTTGTGAGTTGATCTTCACCTCTTACTGGTCTATTAGCATCTGCTCTTGATTGTCTTCTTCTCCCACCACCAAATATCTGAGAAAAGATATCATCCATATCAAAGTCTTGGAAGGAGCCTTGGAATCCATTAAAACCATTAAATCCTGCTCCACCTGCTGATCCGTCAAAAGCTGCTGATCCGAATTGATCGTACGTTTTCCTTTTTTGATCATCGGATAAAACATCGTATGCTTCTTGAATTTCTTTAAATTTTTGTTCGGCACCAGGTTCTTTATTCAAATCTGGGTGATATTTTTTTGCGAGAGTACGATAAGCTTTTTTAATCTCATCAGCGCTGGCGTCTTTATTGACCCCTAGTGTTGCATAATAATCTTTATTGGCCATTTAGGCGCCTCCTTTCTATTAACACAAGAAACCGAGGAGAAATCCTCGGTTTGATTTAGATATTTTTTATTTCTTTTCAGTGAAGTCAGCATCGACAACATTGTCATCTTTTGCATCATTATTAGAAGAAGATGAGCTTGTATTAGAAGAGTTTGAAGATTTAGCTTGATCTGCAGCTTGTTGAGCATAAGCAGCTTGTCTTTCAAGTTCATTTAATTTTGTCTTTAAAGCTTCAATATCGTTCTTTTCAAGTAAGGATTTTACTTCATCTCTCATCTTAATTGCATCTTGTTTGACATTTTCGGAAACCTTGTCTCCACCATCTTCTAATGATGCATCGATTGAGTGGATAAGTTGTTCAGCTCTATTACGAACTTCAACTTCTTCCTTACGTTTGTCATCAGCTTCCTTATTTTCAGCAGCTTCTTTGACCATTCTATCGATATCTTCTTTAGAAAGACCATTGGATCCAGAAATTGTAATTTGTTGCTCTTTTTGAGTATCGAGGTCTTTTGCTTTAACATTTACAATACCATTTACATCGATGTTAAATGTTACTTCAATTTGTGGAACACCACGACGTGCTGGACGAATTCCATCAAGGTGGAAGGAACCGAGCATCTTATTATCTCTTGTGAATGGACGTTCACCTTGGAAGACTACAATATCAACAGCAGGTTGATTATCTGCAGCTGTTGAGAAGACTTGACTCTTTGTTGTAGGAATAGTGGTATTTCTTGAAATGAGTGGAGTCATGACACCACCTTCTGTTTCAATACCAAGTGTTAAAGGTGTAACATCGAGTAATAAGACATCTTTGACATCTCCTCTAATAACACCACCTTGAACGGCAGCACCGATAGAAACAGCTTCATCAGGGTTAACTGAGCAGTTAGGGGTTTTTCCAAGTAATCTTTTAACTAATTCAACAACAGCAGGCATTCTTGTAGAACCACCGATGAGCAATACTTCGTTGATATCGTTAGGTGTAAGTTTAGCATCATCAAGAGCTTTTCTTACAGGATCTTCAGTACGGCGGAGTAAGTCACGAGTTAAATCTTCAAATTTAGCACGGCTTAATGTTGTTTCAAAGTTGATAGGACCATTTTCGTTTGCAGAAATATAAGGCAATGTGATGATAGCTTCGAATGAAGAAGATAAGGTGATCTTAGCTTTTTCGCTTTCATCTTTAAGACGTTGGAGAGCCATTTTATTGTTTGAAAGATCGACACCGGTTTCTTTCTTGATTTCGGAAAGCAACCAATTTTGAATTGCGTGATCCCAGTCATCACCACCTAAAGCAGCATCGCCAGATGTAGAGATAACTTCATATGTACCATCGCCGATATCAAGGATGGAGACATCGAATGTACCACCACCTAAATCATAGACGAGAATTTTTTGTTCTTTCTTGTTTTCCATGCCATAAGCAAGAGCAGCAGCAGTAGGTTCACTGATAACACGAACTACATCAAGACCAGCGATTGTACCAGCATCTTTTGTAGCTTGACGTTGAGCATCATTGAAGTATGCAGGGCATGTAATAACAGCTTTTTTAACTGGATGTCCAATAGTAGTTTCAGCATAAGATTTCATATAAGAAAGAACTTTTGCAGAAATTTCTTGTGGCGTGAAATCCTTGTTAATGCAATTGATATGAACTTTTTCAGCAGTACCCATTTTTCTTTTAATGGATGCTACAGTATCAGAATTTGTAACGATTTGTCTTTTAGCAGCATCGCCGATAATTTCTTCGCCATTTGCTTTAAAAGCAACTACAGAAGGTGTGGTATTGTGTCCTTCTGGATTAGGGATGACTTTAACAACGCCATCCTCTTGCATATAAGATACGACTGAATTTGTGGTACCTAAGTCGATACCTAAGATTACTTCTTTTGCCATAATAATTATTCTCCTTTATTTTCAACAGTTTCTTGACTGTCTTCTTGTTTTTTTTCTTCGACTTTAGTAACTATAACCATCGCTGGTCTTACTAAACGATCTTTTAATTTATATCCTTTTAGATATATTGAAGATACTTTATTATCTTCTTCTCCAGGAACAGTTGACATTGCTGCCATTGTGTTATGATCGAATTCATCTCCGACTTTAGGCTCGATTACTTCAACTCCTTCTTCTGTTAAAGCTGAGGTTAATTGACGATAAATCATTTTAAAACCAGTTTGATAATTCTTGATTTTTGGATCATCAGAGATAGTTTTAAAAGCCATTTCGAAATTGTCGAGCATTGGAAGCATTTTTTCTATAAATCCCATTGCTCTATACTTAATCATATCCGCGTGATCTTTTTCTAGAACTTTACGGGTATTATCTAAGTCGGCATAGGCTTCATAATATTTGTTTTTCCAAGCTGTACTTTCTGCCTTGGCATTGATGAGTTCTTTGTTTAATGAACTTTCTGTTTCAAGAAGTTTTTGTTCAAGTTCTTCAATACGAGCTTCATACTTTTTAGCTTTTTTCTTAGAAACTTTTTCTTCAGTATCTTCTTCGGAAGTTTCTTCTACTTCTTCTTTTTCTTTTTCGTTACTCATCATCATCATCCTTTCCTTGTTGTTCGTAGTATTGTTTAAGAGTTTTAGCAACATATTCAAGTGAAGCAAGAATTTTTTTGTAATTCATTCTTTTAGGACCAACAACAGCAATCTTTCCGGAATTTTGACCATTGATATCAACATTCTTAGTTACTATTGCCATGTTCTCATCATCTTTTACTTCGATGCTATCATCTAGATTTTGAATTTCTGAATTGATCTTTTCAGGATTATCGAGAAATTTAACAACGTTTAGTAAATTGTTTTTCTCTTTTTCATATTCAGGAAGTTCAAGTAGTTTGCTGGTACCAAAGGTTTCAAGACGCTTGCGAGCGAATTTCATAAAGGCTTCCATAAAGGCTTCCATTATGATATTTGTCCTTTCACCGAGCAAGTCACTAATTAGAGGACGAATCGAATTAAGCTTATCAGCTAGTTCTTCAATAGGAGTTCCAACTAATCTTTTGTTAATCAATTTAACAGCTTGAACAATGTCATTTACATATGTTTGATCATTGATAGAGAATGTTTTGTTTTCAACATATCCTTTATCAGTAACAATTATTGCTGTGACAGTGTTGCTGTTAAGCGGAATTACTTGGATCGAAGCGAGCAAGTCTTGCGAAGCTTTGGGTCCAACAACTATAGTTGCTAGATTTGTCATTTCAGAAAGTATCTGACATGATTTTTCCATTACTTCTTCAACTGCTTGACTCTTTTTTTGAAGTACTAGTGCGAATTCTTTTTTGAACTCTTCATCTACTTCGTAACTTTGTTCACTATTTTTTATATGTTCAAGGTAATAGCGATAACCTTTAGCTGAAGGAACTCTACCAGAAGAATGGTGGGTCTTTTCAATTAAACCTTCTTTTTCAAGTTGCATCATATCATTTCTAATAGTTGCGCTTGAACAATCGAGATTGTATTTCTCTAGAAGGTTCATTGATCCAACTGGTTCTGCAGTATCAATAAAATCTTCAACAATCAATTTCAATATTTGATCGTGTCTATTTTGTTTGATAGGCATCACCTTCTTTCGGTCGATCTCTTTCGACTATAAATAGTATACTCGGCAAATTAGCAAATTCAACTAATCTTTGCTAATTATTTTTGTTTCTTTTTTACACTTGTTGAAATGTGTAAAAAAAGTAACTTATAAAATTGATGAATAACTTTTGTAACCGCTTTAATACTAAAACGTCTTGAACACATTATTTATTAGTTGTTACAATGAAATTGGTAAAAATATCAGTTTGGTCATATATCGCTCTAATATGGTGAGCAGTTTCTACCACAAACCGTAAATTTGTGACTATGGCGGTTCATTTGAATTTTTGAATTTAATGGTTCCGTCATTGACGGAATTTTTATTTTTCCAAAAAGGGAGGTTCGAATGAACGAAAAAAAGTCTTTTAAAGACAAATTAGATGGCTTTTTTGAAATTAGTTCTCGTGGTTCTAGTTTCAAAGTAGAAGCACTCGCAGGTATTGCTACTTTTTTAGCAATGGCTTACATCTTAACCGTCAACCCTAACTCAATTCTTTTTGGAGGAACAAGCGATATCCGCTGGTCTTCTGTCTTCATCGCAACGGCAATTGGCGCTTTTATTGGAACATTGTTGATGGCTTTGTTGGCTAAAATGCCTTTTGCACAAGCATCTGGAATGGGTTTAAATTCTACTGTTGGTAGCGTTATTGGTGGTGTCATGGGATTTTCTTTTTCCTATGGAAATGCAATGCTTTTGGTTTTAATAAGTGGTGTTATATTCTTAGCCGTAACTTTTATTCCTTGTGGAAAAAATAAAGAAACTGGAAGATGGATTTCTTTGCGTGAAAAAATATTTGATGGAATCCCTGAGGCTGTTAGAAAAGCAATTACAGTTGGTATAGGTTTATTTATCACTTATATTGGATTTCAAAATTCAAATATCATCGTCAGCGATCCTTATGTAATTTCTGGTTTTGTTGATCTTTCAAATAGTGCTAACTGGGCAGCAAATGGTCCAGCAAGAACAGCTATGGTCGGTTTATTTTCTTTCTTTATAATCGCAATTTTATCTCATTATAAAGTAAAAGGTGCTGTTGTTATTGGTATCTTTGCTGGAACATTGCTTTCTTTACCATTAGGCGTTACAAGTTTTGATTATCTTTCAGAAAAAGTTCCAGGTGTTACTTGGGAATTCTGGACAAACTTTTCAAATTTCTTTTCTATGGATCCTTCTAAAGGCGGTATATTTTTAGCAGCTTTTACTGAAGGATTTAATTTCCCTGAAGGTTCAGCATTAACATGTGTAATGCTTGTTATGACTTTCTGCATGATTGATATGTTTGACACTATGGGTACTGTTGTCGGTTGTGCCACTAATGCTAAATTAATCGACGAAAATGGAAAACCACATAATTATGATCGAATTATGGCAGCTGACTCTATTGCTACTTGTGCTGGTGCAATGATGGGTACTTCTACTGTTACAACCTTTGTTGAATCAGGTGCTGGTATTGCTGCTGGTGGAAAAACAGGTTTTTCATCCTTAGTTACTTCTTTATTATTCTTATTATCAATTTTCCTTTTACCACTTTTTGCTTTCATTCCTAAATCTGCAGCAGCAGGTGCGTTAATCTATGTTGGTGTCTTGATGATGAGCAATGTTAAAGATATTGATTTCTCTAAAGTTAAAAATTCAGTTCCAGCCTTCTTGACAATAATTATGATGGTATTAAGCTATTCCATCACAAAAGGTATTGGAATAGGTATTATAAGCTATGTTATTATTTCTACAATAATCTTTGTTGTTGATTTAATTAAATATAGCATTAGCAAAAATAAGGAAAATTTAGAAAAACCAAAATATGATGTTTCGATTGTTGCAATTATAATATTCGCTCTATTTATGGTTTATTTCTTAGTTCCAGTTGTTAATAATTAAGTTAAAAAATTATTATATTATAAAGAAAAAGAGGATGGTAAGAAACCTAATTTAAGGTTCCATCCTCTTTTTAATGTTTTTTAGAAGACTCGAGAATATATAATTTAGTTCCACAAACATCCGGTTTTAAATCTTTGTTTGTTATGAGATAGTCGGCTAATCCTTTTAAATAATGATAAGCTTTATGTCCAGTTGGAAGACGTGTTTCTTTATAACTTACTTCAACAAATTCACCGATATTTAATTCACCAATATTAGAAATAGCTAATACTGATTCTTTTAATCCAATATCTATTTTGTATTGATTTTTTCCAAGATTCTCTTTTATTTGACCTAATATGAAATTGTTATCGACAACTTTTATATCATAATCTGAGTAATCTTTTACGATATTTTCAATTAATTTTGCCAATTGTTCATTTACAGAATGAATTAATCCAGAAGCTTTAATCTTAACGTATTCAAGGGAATTGAGAATGTTGATACCAACTATTCTATCTTTATTTTTTAAAATGATAACATCCTCATATTTTTCTACTTTATCAGGATAGCTAGATTCATCGGCAATTAGAATCAATACATCCTTGCAGGCTTCTTGATTATAAAATAAACTAACTTCGGTACTCATAATTTTATTGCACTTAAAGCGTGGATAGATTTGCCTGTAGATCTGAATTTTGATTCATATTCACTCATTACTTCAAAAGGTTCAGCATTTTCATCAACTTTATAGGAAAATTTGTTGAATTCAGCAAAATATTCTTTTGTTCCTTCAAAATAATCATCATTATCTGTTCTAACTAGAAGTTTTCCACCTTTTTTTAATACTCTATAGTATTCTTCTAATTTTGTTGGATATGTCAAGCGGCGACGATGATGTCTTTTCTTCGGCCAAGGATCGTTGAAATTTAAAAATATACAATCCAATGATTCATCTTCTAATGTTGGAAGAAGAGCTTCAATAGGGGCATTAATATAATGAATATTTGTAGGTCTATTTTCATCAGTAACATATTTTTTTATGCCGATTGCAAAGGCAGTTCTTTGAATTTCAACACCTAGATATTGATTCTCTGGATGTTTTTTAGCAAGCTCTAAAAGGAATAATCCACAGCCAGATCCGATTTCTAACATATTAAATGGTGGAATAGATTTTTCATCGATAGCAGTTTTTTCAAGAGCGATATCTTTATGAGAAGATATCATTTCTTCTTGCCAAGTTTTATGACGTAAGCGCATTTTATTTATTCTCCCTCAATGCTTTTCCTAAAGCATCAATAGCGTGGGCATAAATTCCGATAATATTTTCAAAGTCAGAAATAAAGAAATATTCATCATCTTGATGTATGAAGAAATCACGTCCAGGGAATGTCGGTCCGAAAGCTAAAGAATTTTTACTTTCTTTTGCATAGGTTCCTCCACCAATTGCTAAAGGTTTATTGATTTCATCACCAGTTTCTTCTTTATAAACATTACATAATGTTTGAACTAAAGTTGATTCAAGAGGAATAACAAGAGCATCGCAACCACCTAAGTCATTGCATTTGCTTGAAGTAAATTTTTCTAATTTTTCTATAGGTTCGGATATATTTACGTTTTCTGGAAGACGAAGATTGATAATTAATTTAATTGTGTTATTTTTGAAGTTCATTTTTCCAATAGCATATGAAGTTGAATCAAATGTTTCAGAAGTAAAGTCTCCACCAAAAGATTTTCCATCTCCTTTTTCAAGAGCAATGAATAGTTTGCATAATTCTTCAATACCATATTCTTCTCCGAAGAAATTTAAAAGGTGAAGACCAGCATTTACTCCTAACCATGGTGTGGCACCATGGACTGATTTTCCGAAAAATTTAAGAGTATTGTCATTTAAAACAAGATTTATATCTTTATGATTTTCTTGATAATGTTTAACTTTGTTTTCTAAATTTTCAACTTTTTTCAATATTGCAGTAGCTTCATCTAGGACAATATTTGTAGCTTTTCCAAAATCAAAATCTTCAATTAGTGAAGCTAACTTTGGACATTCTTTTATAAGTTCTACAGTATGAATGCTTTTTTCAGCATAAATCATAGGAAAGTCAGCATCTGGAGTAAAACCATAGGTTGGATATTCTTTTTTATATTCATTGAAATAATATTCTAAGCAAGAAGAACCTCTTTCTTCATCGCCGCCAAAAATTATACGTAATTTGAAACCATTTAGTTTATTGTTGTCAAGAAGAGCTTTAGCGGCAAATAAACTTGCTAAGCCTGGTCCTTTATCATCACAGGCACCTCTAGCAAATATTTTATCGCCTTCAATTGTAGGTTCAAAAGGTTTATGAACCCAGTTTTCGCTAACAGGAACAACATCAGCGTGTGCATAGATATCTAAAAGTTTTCCTTCACCATAGCTTAATTCTGTGCAATGATGATCTACTCTATCGACATTGAATCCTAAACGTTTTCCAAGATCGGCTAAAAAAGTTAAAGCTTTTTCAACGCCTTGACCATAAGGAGTTTTTTCTGTGATTGTTTTTTCATCATAAACAGAATTAATGCTCAAGTAATTTATGAGTTCTTTTTTTGCTTCATCTAGATAAGGCTTAACTAATTCTCTATAAGTAGTTTCTCTATAAAAATTATTTTGATTATCGTTCATTTTAATTTTTTGAAAACCTTAATTAAGGTTTTTCCTTTCTATTTAACTTCTTTTTAAATATACCATATTTTCAGACTATAAAAAAGAGTGGAATATTATGTAGGAAATAAAGTAGTTTTCAATCGATTGAACATAATTTTTATCTTAAAATTTAAATATTAAACTTTTTATAGCAACCAATTTAAAAAAACTCAAAAAATTTTCAGTTTTTCTAAATTCTTTGAATCATAATAAAAAAATTCTAGTCAATCGACTAGAACTTTTTATTTTTTATCGTTATTTTCTATTTCGTTTTCTATTTGTTTTATTTTATTTACAGGTTGTTCTTGAACTTCAATATTTTTGATATCTTCAGTCTCTTTTTTATCAATAGGAGTAACTGTAATAATAGGAGTAACTGTATATTTTTTTCTAAAAATATAAGAATAAGGAATTTCTAGTGCTAAAGAAATTGGAGTAACTAATACACCAGCCAAAGCCATTTCAGGAAGAGTATTTAAAAGCAATGTTGAGCCAAAGGCGACCCAATATCCGCCATTTTCTAAAAGTTTGTTATTGACGTCGCTAAAGTAGCATACACCTAACATACCTAAAACTAAAACGGAATGTAAAAGAGTAACAAAAGCAGAAATAAATATAAATAATGGAATTTGAACTGCTTTATTTTTTATAGTCTTTTTAACTAAATCAAATAGTATTCCAGCAACAAAGGCAAAGGCTACACGTGGAAAAATACTAATTAGAGGATTAACAAAATAAGGATCGAGAAAGCTTGCAGGTTGTGTAGCTGCTTTTATTAAAGAAAATACACCAAAGATTAATCCAAAAGCCCAACCATGTTTCCAACCTGTTAAAAAAGCAAATGTTAAAACGAGAATATGAACAGTTGTCATTGATACAACGCCAAGGCTTATGTAACCAATGAAAGGTACATATGTAAAAACTGCCATCAAGGCAATAAATAATGCATATAAAGCAATATAGTATATTGAGTTATTTCTTCTCATAAATCATGTTTCCCCTTATTTTATCTTTTATATCGAAAGCGTTTATTATTCCGCGAATTATTCTGAATCTATCAAAAGTATAATCATGAAATCTTATTTTTTTCATAGCTTCAATTAAGATTCCACCACAGCCACCAGTTATGTAAAGATGCAAATCAGGATAAGTCATTTTTAAATATTCATAGTATCCTTTAACAGTGAAAGCTGCACTATATAAAGCTCCAGCATTTATAGCTTCATCAGTTTTTAAAGATATAATATTAGCGGGTATCTCTATAGGTGTAAATTCTAATAAATCAGTTTGTGCTGATAAAGTTTTTGAACAACTATAGATTCCTGGAAAAATACATCCACCATGAAAAGTTTTATTTTGATCGACAAGCAATAATTTGCTGGCAGTTCCAAAATCTGCGACAAGTTCTGCTTTATTATTTTTATAATTTGAACCGACTATATCAGCAAATAAATCTGATCCTAGAAAAGCAATATTATTGATAGTGAAATTGTTTTCTTTAATATATTTTTCCATCAATAAACTATTTAGAGAATAAATAGGTGTCTGTTTATGTGTAAAATAGTCTACAATTCTTTTTTCAGCAGGTCTATTTACACTTGAAATATAGACACTTAAATCATTTAAAAAATATTCATCTATTTTTTTTAAATAACTTTCAAGGAATAAATCGCATTGCCCTTTTCTTTCGATTGTGAAGAAAAACTCATTCGTCTCATTTTGATAATAGCTATCGATCATTGTATTTCCGATATCAAGTATTAATATATTTTTCATAGCGCGTTAATTATACTTTAAAAATTAAATTTTCTCCACTATATTTGATTGAAAACGTTTTCATTACAAAATGTAAGCGATTGTAAAGTCTTGATCAGTTCTTTTATAAGGAATTTTTAAAATATTTAAGTTACCTATAACTGATTCTGAAGGATGTCCATAATAATTTTTATATCCGCAAGATATAATTGCTATTTTGGGATTTATATATTTTAAAAACTCAAAACTTGAAGAGGTATTTGAGCCATGATGACCTATTTTTAAAATATCGACATTTAAATCAGAATAAGTTTTCATTATTTTTGTTTCAATTTCTATTGGTGCATCTCCCATTATTAAAATATTTTTCTTAGGTGTTTCTATATAATAGACACCGCTATCGTAATTAGTATCTTTACCTTCTTGGAATTTATTTAGATTTGTTATGTTTAAATTACCATAATTAAAATTTTCAATCTGATAATTATCATAGATATTTTTTATCGGGAATTTGGTTTTTAAACTTTCCAAAGCACCATAATGATCGAAGTCACGATGTGTGATAAAAACAGCTTCTAGTTCTCTGATTTTATTTTTTTTAAAATATGGAATAAGGCATGATTTTGCTAAATCGATATGAAGATTTCCTCCTGTATCAAAAAGATAATGCTTATTATCGAAAGTTAATAATGTTGAATCTCCTTGACCGACATCGATGAAAGTTATTTGATCATTGAATGAAAACTTTGGTATAAAAAGAGTTGAGCAAAATAATAAAGAGAAAATAATAGAAACTTTAAATATTTTTTTGGCTTTTAAAAAAGAAGTTAAGCAAATGATAATTAATAATGAGTAAAAAATAATTAAAAAAATGATAGAAGGCTTTCCACAATTAATTATCAATTTAAAATTTGCAATGAAAGTTAATATTTTATAGATAATTTTTAATGGATATTTTAAAATCAATCCATAATACGGAAAAACTAATAGAGGTAAACAAAGAAGTAATTCAGCAATTCCTAATGGAATAATTATAGTTGAAAAAATAAGCGAGAGAGCATTTATTTCATAGTAATAAAAAGCATTTATTGGCAAAACAATGATAAAGGAATAAATACTTTTTGTAATAGTTTGTATAAATTTTAATGAATATTTCTTTTTTGGAATAAGCAGAAGAAAAAATAATATTAAATAAGAATATATAAAACCTGGTTCAAAAATATAATATGGATTGAGAGATAGTATGATTAATGCTGTAGAAGATATAAATAAAAGTCTATTTATAAATATAGATTTATAGTTTAAATATATACTTAGTAATATTTCGACGATAAGTCTTAAAAAACAAAATTTAAATCCAGTTAAAAAATAGAAAATTAAACAAAACAGTAATTCTAATTTTTGAATGGTTATATAATACTTTTTTCCTTGATATTTTTCTTTTATTATCTGAATAAAAAAGGTTAAATGTATTCCTGAAGTTGAAAAGATTCTATTTATTCCTAATTTTGATAACGAATCGTAAGAGCTTAATTCTGATAACGAATCACCAAAAAGAATAGAAGAAGCTAATATTTTTTCTTCTGATTCTAGAAAATTAAGGCAATATGATTTGTATGAATTAATTCTTAAAGGATTTTTAAAAAGAAAATTTATAGAAGGTTTTTCTATCTTATAATCAACAAAGCGATGATGAAGATATGAGGTGAAGTTAAAACTATTTTCATAATGAGAAAAAAGCGCAAGTTCGCTTTTCCCAGAAAGAGAAAGAATGTCACCAACTTCTAAATTGGATTCTTTAATATAATAATTACCTTTTAGTGTGGTTATTAAAGCGTAGTTATTCTCGGCCTTATATACAACCCCTATTAGATTATCGTAATTAAATTCTTTTCCTGATAAATATAGAAAAGGTCTTATTATTCCAAAAGTAAAAAATAGACATATCAAAAATAAGGTTGGCTTTAGTTTATCTTTTTCCTTTTTATATTTGAATATAATAAATAGTATTAAAAGAAGAAAAAAGGAAGATAACCATATTTTTTGAGAAGAAAAAATACCGATTATATAAGAAAGAAAAGAATAAAAAATAATCACTTTATCGTTATATAATCGCGAATGTTTTGAAATGTTTTAGTTCCGATGCCAGATACTTTTTTAATTTCTTCAATTGACTTAAAATTTCCATTAGCTTGTCTATAGGATATAACAGCATCTGCTAACGTTGCACTTAAACCAATTTTCTGCAAAGATTTACTATCTGCAGTATTTATATTTACTTTAGTAATATTTTCAATTACACATGTATCTGGAGCTTTGCTTATAGGACTGATATAAAATTCATTGAGATCACCGATAACTAAATCTTCATTAAATGCGTTTTTATCTGCATCATCCAATGTTCCACCTGCTTTAAGAATTAAACTTCCTAAAGTATCGGTTTTATTACATATGTATTCTCCTGGATATACAATTTGCCCTGTTATTACTACTTTAATTTGTCCTTCGCCGATTTGTGCTTGTGATACGGTTGAAATATTTCCTTGACTGTTTTGAGAATTACTGGGATCGATTTTAGTTAAAACGAAAAGGCCAGCTATTGTTACAACTAAAGCTACAATTATTATTTTGAACATATTTTTCCTCCTACTTTATATAGGTAAAATGTGAAAAAATAATGCACAAATTAATTTAGTCTTTAAATGAATTATTAATGTTTTAATTTATTTAAAGATAAATAGTTTTCTTGAAACATAATTCCAGATAAGAACTATTAATGTTCTAATAATGAAGCATACTGGTTCAGGAAGAGATAGCAAATCAAAGAAAATTACTTCTAATCCCATGCCCATGAAAAGGCCGATAGCTGATAAAAAGACAAAAAGAATGACTCCTTTTGAAGTTTTAGAAATGTTTTTATCGGTTGAATTTTTAAATACCATTGTAATTGAACAAAGATAGTTGATTATAACACTGACTAAAAAACCACATGTAACAGAAATTGTCGAAATAGCAAAAGCATTTTCTAAATTTTTTAATATTACAAAACGCATTAAGCTTGTGACAGAAAAATCGAATATTGCAGAAATTGCACCGACAAGAGCAAATCTAAATATTTCAAAAAAACGTGAAGGATCATCAAAGTGCCCTAAAAAGCACAATTCATAGCATAAGTATGTATAAATTAGAACTATAAAGGTATCGATTGGAAAAAATACTAAAGCTGGCAATTTAGCATAGAAAATAAAAATTAAATTTAAAACAATTTCGGCGGCTAGACCACAGATAAAAAGTATAATTGTCCATATCATATTTCTGGTGGATATTTTTTCTTGAGGCTTTAAATATTTGATAATAAAGTAAGAAGCTAAAATTAATGCTAATGGTAAAATTAATCCAATAATAGATGATTGAATTAAAAGATTAACATCTATTTGATAACCGATTATTGTTATAGTACTATCAGTAAATTTGAACAAAATTTGCAACATTGAAATAAGTGATAGCAATAATATAAATGATAACGTTATTATCCATTGCTTTTTTGTTTTACCTATAAATAATTTTTCAGTTTCCATAATTAGCCTCACATTTTAGAATTCATAATAGTCATAAAAAGTTTTATATCTTCCATTGTAGTTATCTTAAAATTAAAGCAGTTTCCTTTAACAAATTCAAGTTTTTCTCCTGCTTTAAAGAATATTTGTGAATCATCTGTTTGTTCTGATTTTTCTCGATAATATTCACTTACTTTTAAAAATTTAGAAAATTTAAAAGATTGTGGTGTTTGGATTTCCATTATTTTTGAACGATCTAAATAATTTTTAGTACTTTTATTATCCGTATCTATTTCAACTAATGTTGATGTTGCTTTTATAGCAGTAACAGCAATTTTATTACAAGAAGCAACTTTAATATTGTCATTTATAATTGTTTCATCTACTAATGGCCTGGCCGAATCGTGAACAAGAACTATATCTTCTTTGTCAATTTTATTTCCAAGATATATTAAAGCGTTTAAAACACTTTCTTTCCGACTTTTTCCCCCGATAGTAACTTCACATTTATTATCATATTTTTGCAGTGAAATATAATCTTTAACCTTATCGTAATAAATATTATCTGTTACTAAAATAATTTTATCGATATTTTTGTTGCGATAAAATTGCAAAAGACAATATTCATATATTGGTTTTCCATCTATTATTATGTATTGTTTAGGAATGGTAGTTTCTGCTCTTTCGCCTTTCCCGGCCATTAATATAATTGCTATATTCATATTTAAATTATATCAATTTTAAGATTATGGTGGTAGTTTATTACAAATAAAAAGTTGGCTTTCGCCAACCTTTAAAAACTATTAATTATGCAGAAGTAGTCTGTGAACTACAACATTGACAAACTTGTACTAGCGCATCGTTAGAAATAGTTTTATAGCATCTTGTTAAACAGCAACAAGATAGGGCATATGTTAAACTAGCATTGCAAATGTTATAACGTCTACTGTTCATTACTCGAGCTTGGAAAGTAATTGTTACTGTTGCTCCTGAGTTTAAATCATCTAGAACTAAATTCTGCAAGCATGTTACATCAGCTTTAGCTGTGCCGTCTACAGTTAAAGTCCCTTTGTTATAGCATAAAGAGTTACCTAAATTTACATTGAGAATAGGCTTTGTTAAACTCGAAGAACAATTATTAGTAATAGTTAATGTATAAGTTACAAATTCACATACGGCCGCTGTTGAAACATTAGGAACTAAATTCATTGTTAAAGCGGATATTTCACATTCGGGACGCATTGATAAAGTGTAACTTTCACAATTTATATAAGGCATGGATTGTCTATTTCGGCAACCACAGTTATTATTGAACATTTTTCACCTTCTTTCTTGTTCACTTATGTATATGTTTTATTTCAAATTGCTATCGGGCTATTGTCATTCCTTGATTTTATTTTAGGTATAACATAGAATAATTATCGATGAAAATATTACAAAATGAATTTCCAAAGACAGATAAACTATTATTCCTTGATCTCGAAGGAACGCAATATCATCATGAAATAATAGAAATAGGTGCAATCTTAGTAAGTTTAGATGATGAAAAAAGAATAGATCGTTCTATTCCTTTTAAACATCTTAAAGTTTATTGTAAGCCTCATGAAGAAGTCGGCAAAGTTGTTACAGACTTGACTGGAATAACTGAAGATATAATTTCGGAAAAAGCAGTTGATTATACTACAGCTAATAAAATGTTGACTAAAATTTTAGGAACATTTGATAGTAATTTAAGAGTTGTTGTTTTTGGAAATTTGGATAAAACCATGCTCAAATATACTGCTTCATTTTATTCTTTAGGAAATGTTGCTTTTTCTACTTCATGGTTTTTAGCAAAAAGAATTTGGGATTTTTCTACTTTTATTTCAAGATATGTTGTAAATATGGAAAATGGTGGAAAAGCTTTTTCCCAGTTAAAATTGATGGAAATATTTTCTGTTCTTCCTTGTGGACAAGCACATGATTCTTATAATGATGCTTTCAATCTTTTAAATCTTTATGATAAAGTGACTAAAAGCCCAGAGATTTTAGCGGATAATTATTTAAAAATTTTATTGAACGATTCTAATAAATTAAAAGAATCCAATTTTATGTTTGAAATTTTAAAAAGGATAATTAACGGCGAAACTATAACTAAAAACAAACTTATGGAATTATTGATAGAATATTTTGAATAAATGATAAAAAAATATAGAAAATAATCTTGAAAGGACAAGCATGATTAAGTATCCTAATGGTCAAAAAACTATTTCTATAGAAAAAAACAATTTAAATGCGAATACAAATAGAAGAAATATGGGAATGAGTTTAGAAAAAGAAGTGGCATTAAGTGCTCAATATTATATTGAGCACAATCTAGCTTTTTTTTATAAAAAACCAACACCTATTAGAGTGTTTAAAATGTCCAAAACAAATACGCATATGATTACTGAAGCTTACTATGATGCTAAATCTACAACTGATTATAATGGAATGTATAAGACAAAGTATATCGATTTTGAATGCAAAGAGACAAAAACACATATTTTTTCTTTGGATAGATTAGGTGATCATCAATATTCTCATTTGAAAATGGTTGATTCTATGGGCGGCTTAGCTTTTGTTTTATTGAGATTTATGACCAAAGATGAGACTTATCTTATAGATATTAAATATATTACTTATTTAAAAGATAAAGGGTTGAAAAATTCATTAAATTATGATGATGCTAAAGAAAATGGATATTTAATTGAATCTAGTTATGTTCCGCGTTTGAAAATTTTAGATGCGATGGATTCAGCTTATTTTAAAGATGAAGAAAGGGAAAAAATTAGTTAGTTTTTTAGTAAATTTTTATACTATATCGATAACTATAGTGTTTCTTGCTACATCATGTTACTTATTTGTTGCTTCCAGTGATTTAAAAAAACCAGAGTTAGTTAAAAATCCTGAAATCTATGCGAGTGAGATATATGACATTAATGGGAACGTTATTCAAAAAGTTGGAAAAAGTCAAGGACAAATAAAATATGAGGAATTACCTCAATCGCTTTTAAACGCAATAGTTGCTATTGAAGATACAACATTTTTTTATCATGATGGAGTTGATATTCATCGTGTTTTTGGCTCTATATTTCACAATATTTTTTCTTCGAATATTCAAGGCGCTTCTACGATTACTCAACAATTAGCCAGAAATTTATTTTTAACATCTGATAAGACTTTTGAAAGAAAAATAAAAGAATTACTTTTGAGTCTTTCTTTAGAAAGTGAATATGACAAAAAAGAAATTCTAGAGATGTATTTTAATAGAGTAAATTTCGATCCTGTTTATCCTGGAATATGTTATGCCTCTAGTAAATTTTTTAATAAAAAAGTTCAGGATTTATCCTTAGTTGAATCCGCTACTTTGGCTGGACTTGTTCAATCGCCAAGTGCTATAGAACCATTTAAGCATCCAGAAAAGGCCAATGCTAGAAAGAATTTGGTAATATCTCGAATGAAAAATTTAAATCTTATTAGTGAAAATGAGTATATTTTAGCAATCAATACACATGTCGAGGATATTTTATACCAAAAAAATATTTCTGAAGATACTTTGCCATATCAGGCTTATATTGATGCTGTATATGAGGAAACATATAAATTGACAGGCTTAGATCCATATAGTGATCAATTGAAAATTTATACTTATATGGAACCAACAGCACAGATAATCGCTGATGAAATTCAAAATGGAAATATAGTTAATTTTAGTGATGAAATTGTGCAGATAGGAGCTGCTCTAATAAAAAATGAATCTGGGCAAGTTGCAGCTATAATCGGTGGTAGAAATTATAATGGACGAAGATTATTTAATAGGGCATATGATAAAAAAGTCATGCCAGCTAGTACGATAAAACCAGTTTTTGAATATCTTTTAGCGGTTGAAAAATTAGATTATCATCGAGCAAAGACATTATTAGATGAAGAAACTTTTTATTTGAATGGCACTCCTTTAAAGAATGCTGGTAATAATTATGTTGGAAAAATTACTTTCCAAGATGCTTTTGGATATTCAAAAAATACAACAGCTATTAATGCTCTAAATGAATTAACAAAAAAATATGGTGAAAATTATTTGGAAGACTATTTGAATAATATAGGATTGATGGATGAAGGTCCTTATACAGAAAGTTATGGACTTGGTGGAATGACTGAAGGTATTAGTTTGATTAATTTAGCCGCTAGTTATCGTATGATTGCTAAAGATGGTACATATATTAAGCCGAGTTTAATATCAAAAATATGCACACATGATGGAAAAATATTATACGAAAATAAAAATAAAGAAAGTAAAATTGTCAATGAAGAAACTTCAAATATAATAAGAGAAATGCTTCTTTATAATGTTGATAATGGATATAATGGATTAGATCAAATTAAACTTAATGGCATAAAAGTTGGTGGAAAAACTGGTACTGGTCAATATCCTTTATCTATATGTAAAAAATATGGATTTCCTATAAATTGTGATAAAGATTCTTTAGTTGTTGGATTTACTGAAGAATATAGTTTAGCAGTTTGGTCAGGATTTGATAAACCAGAAGAAAATAAGAAGTCTTATTTTTATAAAGGAGATAATCGCAAAAAAATATCTAAAAATATCTTTAAAGAAATGATGAAAAAACTTGCTAATAAAAAGTTTTTTGCAGAGTCCAATAATTTATTTCACACTAATGTTGTTAAGTTTGCTGATGATTTATATTACCCAAATGATTTGATTCCGAAAGAATATCAGATGATGACAACTTTACCTAATTATAAAGATATAGAAATTTATCCTTTACCTATAGAATATTCTCCGCAAGGTGTTTTATTTGAATATGATGATAGATATATCATTAAAATGAGCAATGAATTGATCAATGATGAAGTCTATAAAAAAATATATGGAAATATTGGTTATCATGTTTCTTATAATGATAAAAAATTTTTTACAACTGAAAATGAAATAGTAATTTATAAAGATGAAAATATAGATAATATAAAAATCAAGATTGGATATGAAGAATTAATTACAAGTGAAAAAGAACTTGTGTTCGATTTTCAAAATTATTTTGATGATTTCTTTATTTAAAATTCAATTGGAGTAGCTGGATAAAATTTGAAAATTTTTGCCATTATTATATTTACTGGAAGTTTTCTAAAATGATTATAGTTTTCAACATTTTCATTGTAAAAAGGAATAGAAAAATTAATTTTATCAATGTATTCTTCAATAAATAGATAAATGTCATTATCGCTTTGCAAATCATTATTTTTAGAATATATTTCTAAAAATTTATAATACTCTTTTGCGATAAAAAGAATATCATCTTTATTTTTTAAATTATTCCAATTTTGATAAATGCACTTTGTGTTTTTTTTGAACTCTTTATTTGTACTTGTTTTTATTACTTCAGGTAGAATTTCAAAAAATTTTGTGAAAAGTTTATTTATTTCATACCAAGAAGATTTTACTCGCATTCTTCTTCTGACTAGACCATTATAAATGTTACCGATTAAGTAGAAGATTAAAAGAAAGAACAAAATAATTCCAATAACTATTAAAACACAAATTAATATTAGTTTTAATGTTTCCATATTTAAACATCCTCTTCTTGTAATAGTATAACATAGTTGCTTTTAAGCTAATACTTTTTGTCTATAATATAAAAAAGCAACCATAATAAAAACATGAAAAAAAGAATATTTATATATTTTGGAATAATAAGTATTTTATTAGCTTTCCTTCCATTTTTTAGTTTTGAAGCTTTTGTTTCTTTATCAGGAAGATTATATATTGATAAACCTGGATATATATTGATTAAAGAAAAAGATGATTACATTTATTATTCAAATGGAAATATAACAGAATATTTAACTGAAGATGAAATACCAAATTATGTTTTTGAATATCTTATAGGATTAGAAGATCAAAATTTTTATAACCATAAAGGATACGATATAAAACGGATTGTCAAAAGTTTAATCGATAATACTGTCAGCAATAAAATTGTTGGAGGCGGAAGTACAATAACACAACAATTAGCTAGAATTTTATATCTAAATAATGAAAAATCATATGCACGAAAATTAGAAGAATTATACTATGCAAGAAGAATAGAAAATAGTTTATCAAAAAAAGAAATTATAACGTTATATTTAAATTCCGCTTATTTTGGCGAAAATTTATATGGGTTTGAAAAAGCTTGTCAAAGTTACTTTGCTTGTTCAGGAAAATTTGCAACAAAACAAATGTCTATTTTCTTATTAAGTCTTTTGCCTTCTCCAAATAATTATTCACCTAGAAAGAATATAAATACGTCAAAAATTATCTATGAAAAAGCTATTGATAATTTGTATTATCGCCACTATATAAAAATAGATGAAATAAGTGAGTTAAAAAATAATTACCCTTATAAGGATAATATTGAAAATAAAAACAACCCTAATATTTCTTATTATCAAGCGATAGCAGATTCTTTAAATAAAAAGCAAAATTTGCGAACAAATTCTTTTGAGATAAATCCATTTTTAGATGTTGATTTAGAAAAGGATATTTATAAATATGCTAAAGAATGCGTAACTGAAAAAGATGCTGAAGTAAGTATTGTTGTTATGGAACCTAATACATTTAAAGTTAAAGCTTTGATTGGAGGAATAAATGATTTTTCTTTCAATCGTGCTATTTTTTCAAATAAGATTATAGGTTCAGTTATAAAACCAATACTCTATACAATTGCTTTGGAACATGGGGTTTCACCGCTTACAAAAATATTATCTAAACCAACAACATTTTATTTGGAAAATGGAGTTAGTTATAGTCCTAAAAATGCCGGAAACAAATATGCAAATAGAAACATTACAATGGTTGAAGCAATTGCAACATCTGATAATATCTATTCTACTAAAATAGGATTGCTTTTAGGATCAAAGATGTTAAAGAATAGATTAGCAAAAGTCGTCATTGATATCGAGGAAAATGTTTCTAATTATTTAGGAAGTATTTCCACAAGTTTAATTAAAATTACTTCGATTTATAACTCTTTAGCAAGCGGAGGTATATATCAAGAACCTATCTATTATTCATCATATAAAATAAATAGAAATGAAAAGAAAAATGAAACGAATAAAATTCAATTATTTAATCCTAAAGAATCTTTAGTGATGTGTCATTTACTAAGGGCAAGCACTGATCCATGTTTTAATTCTTATACAGCTCCAACTATGCTTTATTACCCTGTCAATAAGAAGATGGCAATAAAAACTGGAACTGTAGATAGTGCAAGTTTTGTTATAGGATTCACTCCTTATGCCACAATAGGAGTATATGTGGGTAAAGATGATGATCAATATTTAAATGATAAAAAAGCCGCTAAAAGATTGTTTCAAAAAGTAGCAAATAGAGTAAATGAAAAAAATGGTGATGCTTTTTTTAAAGCTGATGACCTAACACCTTTTCAATTATATAATTCTGCCAAGGGGATAAAAAGCAACATCTATTATTATTAAAAAAGCTGCATTTAAGCAGCTTGATCTGTTAATAATACACTGGCAAAGCAACCAATTGCTTTATTATTTCCAATAGATCCTAGTGATTCAGTAGTTCCAGCGTGAACAGCAATAAATTGCTTTGAAAGATTTGTTAAGCTAGAAATATTTTCTTTTATTTCTTCTTTAAAAGGACTGAGTTTGGGATTTTGTAAAAGAATATGAACAGTAAGGTTTTGTATTTTAAAATTTCTTTCTTTCATTTTTTTTATTGCAAAATCTAAAATAATTGAACTATCCATATCTTCTGTTTCTGGGGCACTTTCTGGAAAATAAGTTCCTAAGTCCTCTAATCCTAAGGCACTGAAAATGGCTTCGCTAAGAGCATGAAGCAATACATCACCATCACTTCTTGCAATGGCTTTATAATTGCATTTAATAAAAATACCTCCTAGAAAAATACCTTTTCCTTGGGATAATTGATGAATATCAAATGATGTTCCAATTAAGTTCATACATTGAATTTTACGAAGATGATATCTCCGTCCTTAACAATATATTCTTTTCCTACAGTCATTATTTTTCCTAATTGGCGAAGTTCAACTTCAGATTTATGTTCCATAATATCGTTGTAATTATAAACTTCAGCTTTGATAAATCCTCTTTCAAAATCAGAGTGAATTACTCCTGCACATTGAGGTGCTGTCATTCCATTTTTAAAAGTCCAGGCTCTTACTTCATCTTCGCCAACTGTGAAGAAAGTTTTGAGACCTAAAATATCGTATGAAGCTTTAGCAACTTTATCAAGACCTGACAAGTTAGTACCGAGCATTTCCAAGTATTCCAGACGTTCTGTTTCATTTAATAATGAAAGATCTTCTTCGACTTTTGCTGATACTGGAATAGCTTCAGCTCCTTCTTTTTCAGCTAAGTCTAATAACTTTTTAAAGTATTTGTCATTTTCAGGATTTGCATAGCTTTCTTCTGAGACGTTTCCTACATAAATAACAGGCTTTAGTGATAAAAGATTGAAACAAGAAGCTAATTTTTTTTCATTTTCTGTTAATGGGAAATTTGCTCCTAACCAATCGCCATTATTTAGTGGTTCTAAAAGTTTGTTAATTAAGTTATATTCTGCAACAGAATCCTTATCAGCACCCATTTGAGCTTTCTTTTGTACTTTTACAAGTCTTTTGTTCAATAGATCAACATCTGACATAATAAGCTCTAATTTTATGGTTTCAACATCACGTACAGGATCAACTGAACCTTCAACATGAATTATTTCATCGCTTTCAAAACAACGAACAACATGGACTATAGCATCGACATTACGGATATTTCCAAGGAATTGATTTCCTAGTCCTTCGCCTCTTGAAGCGCCTTTAACTAATCCGGCGATATCTGTGAATTCAAATGTTGCTTTTACTTGTTTTTTAGGATGAAATAACTTTACTAAATTATCAAAGCGCTCATCTGAAACAGGAACGATTCCTGTATTAGGCTCAATAGTTGCAAATGGATAGTTTTCAGCGACAACATGACTTTTGGTTATTGCATTAAATAATGTTGATTTTCCAACATTTGGAAGACCAACTATACCTGCTTTTAATGACATATATTCTCCTTATTAATAATAATTTCTTAACTTGTATATTCTAACATAACAAATTGTTTTTATATATAATTACTTTATTAAAGTAAATTTTAGTAAAGCATAAAAAAAGTAGCTATAAATATAGCTACTTACATGTTCAATTTTTTTATTCAGCAGTTTTAACACTGGCAGCTCTAGGACCTTTTTCACTGGATTCAACTTCAAATGTTACATTAGTTCCTTCAGCGATTGTCTTAAAGCCTTCCATAATTAATGCGGAGTAGTGAAAGAAATAGTCTTTGTTGTCTTCACCATGGATGAAGCCATAGCCTTTTTCTTTGTTGAACATCTTAACTTTTCCTGTCATTAGAAGACCTTTCTGTTTAGCATAAATATTATTCATGCAATACTATCTTAACAATATAAAATTCTACTTACAAGAATAATTGAAAAAAATCCAATATTTATTGATAAAAAGTTGTTGAAATCTATTTTAATTATATGGATAATCAAACAACATATTATTTTTCTATTTATTTTTTGATCTATTTAATGAAGCTTTAATAAATCCTAAAAATACAGGATGAGGCTTAGTAGGACGAGATTTGAATTCAGGATGAAATTGAACTCCAACATAGAAAGGATGAGATGGAATTTCAACTATTTCAACAAGATTAGTCTGTGGATTGATGCCTGATACTTTCATTCCGTGATTTTCTAGTATTTCTCGATATTTATTGTTGAATTCGTATCTATGTCTATGTCTTTCTTTTATTAAATCTTGATTATATAAAGACTTTGTTAATGTATTATTTACAAGCTGACATTCATAGGCTCCAAGTCTTAATGTTCCACCGAGATTTAATCCTTTGTATTGGTCAGGCAAGTATTCAATAACTGGGTCTGAGCAATTAGAATCAATTTCAGTACTATTAGCATCTTTTATTCCACAGACATCTCTTAAAAATGAAATTACAGCAAGCTGCATTCCATAGCAAATTCCTAAATAAGGTATATCGTTTTCTCTAGCGAACTTTGCAGCTAATATTTTTCCTTTTGTGGCACGATGCCCAAATCCTCCTGGAACTAAAATGCCATCTGCTTGTTTTAAATGTTCGATAAAATCTGGACTATCATATTCATCAGAATTAATCCAATCGATTTCTATATTTTTTCCAACTTCATATCCAGCACTTTTTAAGGCTTCACTCACGCTTAAATAAGCATCGTGTAATTGTACGTATTTGCCAACTAATGCAATTTTGATATTTCCATCAAGATGATTAACTTTATAAATTAAATTATTCCATTCTGTTAAATCAGATTCTTTTGCTTCTAAATTGAAATGATTTAAAATTAATTTATCGACATTTTGTTTGGCGAGATTGGTTACTAATTGATATATATTGTTTAGATTTTTATTGATGATAACGGATTCAGTGTTGACATCACAAAAATTTGCGATTTTTTCTCTAATTTCATTATCTACGGCTTTTGAAGAACGTAAGACAAGCATATCTGGTTGAATACCAAGTGATCTTAATTCTTTAACGCTATGTTGAGTCGGTTTAGTTTTTAGTTCATTTGTTGTAGTTAATAATGGAAGCAATGTAACATGGACATAGAAAGTATTATTATATCCTACATCTCTTCTCCATTGTCTAATAGCTTCAATGAATGGAAGTGATTCTATATCGCCAACTGTACCACCGATTTCGGTGATGATAATATCAGCTCCTGATGTTTCTTCTGCTTCTTTGAGACGTGACTTAATTTCATTAGTTATATGAGGAATAACTTGGACAGTTTTTCCTAAATAATCACCACGTCTTTCTTTCTCTATGACAGAAAGATAAATTTTTCCGGAGGTTATAGATGAAGCTTTGGAAAGATTTTCATCGATAAATCGTTCGTAATGTCCTAAGTCTAAATCTGTTTCTGCGCCATCTTCTGTAACATAGACCTCTCCATGTTGATAAGGAGACATTGTGCCGGGATCAACGTTTATATATGGATCAAATTTCTGCATGAAAACTTTAATTCCACGTGATTTTAATAATCGACCGATGCAGGAAGCTACGATGCCTTTCCCAATTCCAGAAACCACGCCACCTGTAACAAAAATGAATTTTGCCATAAACATTTTCCTCCAAAAAACACTCTAATATTATTTACTAACCTAAGTTGTTTGGCAAGAAAAATAAAAGAAATATAATAGTGGTATAATTATAAATATATTTATTTAGCATACTTTTTAAGTAAAACAATTTTTTTATCAAAATATAAATTGTTTAATATTTATTTTTTAGTTAATTTTCAATTCAAATTTGCTATAATATTGTCATGGCTTTAGATAATACTGTTTTAAATATAATTGTTGAAGAAATAAAAAATGAATTGATCGGAGGATTCTTCGATCATTCTTTTTCGCTATCTTATTCTCATTTTGCTTTCCCCTATCATTCTGGAAAAAATACTGAAAATAAAGGAAGAGGAACTTTGATAATTTCAATGGACCCATCAGAACCTTTTATAACGTATAGTTTTGATAAATTTACAAAAGTTGAAGATAATTCCGCTTTTGGAAATATTTTGAAACGGATAGCAGGAACAAAAATTACTGATATTTATAAGACTAAAAATGAAAGAGTAATTACTATTGAAACAGAAGTAATTAAACCAGAATTAGATATTACCGTTACTCATTATAAGATTGTAATAGAGCTTGTTCCTCAACTGCCAAATTGTTATATCATCAATGCTGAAACAAATAAGATTATAGCTCTATATAAGGAACATGGTGATATTCTTTCTCCAAGATATATGTCTCGCGGAATGAATTTTATTCCTTTGCAAGAAAGAGAAGATCATTCAAATAATTATTCTAATATTGATGAATTACGTCCTTATTTTTCTCGCTCTGTTTTATTTTATCTTAAGTCTTATGCTGATAAAATTGGGCTAAAAGAAGCTGTAAATAAAGTAGAAAAATCAAAAGACCTTTATGTTACTCCTAAAGGAATTATGCCGTTTTCTTTTGATTTGCCAGAAGCTAAAATTATCAAAGTAAATGATATTTATAATTATTATGTTTCCGATCAGAAAAAAATAGCGATGAATATCAAAGAAAAAAAGCTTCGTGATTTGTTAAATACTTATTTGAAAACAGCCGTAAAAAAATTGAATAATTTGAAATCTGATGTTGAAACAAGCAAAAAGCGTTTAATCTATAAAGATTATGGACAAATATTATTTTTATATCAAACAGAAGATGATGGAACTATGACTAAACTAAATAAGGATGGGTATAGTATTCCTATCGATAATTCTTTAACTTTTGTTGAAAATGCAAATTTATATTTTAAAAAATATCATAAGGCTAAATTAGCAATTCCAATTTTAGAAAAATTAATTTTGCAAACAGAAGATGATATTAAATATTTGCAAAAGAAATTATTAGATTTAGAAAATGGATCACCTCGTGATATATTGGAATTGAAATCGGAGTTGATGGAAACCGGATATATTAAAAATGCTGGGAAAAAGGGCATAAAAAAGGCATCTTCTAAGAAAAAATATGAGCCACATTATCTTGTTTTAGAACATGGAAAAATTGGTTATGGAATGAATGATTTACAAAATGAATCCTTAACTTTTGATATTGCTCCTATTCAGTCTTTATTCTTTCATGTTGTTGATCATCCAGGTGCACATGTTGTTCTACTTTCCGGAACAGATAAATTAAAATATCGTGAGCTTGCTGCTGAATTAGCTCTATATATTTCTCATCTTTCTGAAGGTGATGTTTATATGGCGAAAGTAAAAGATGTGAAGAAAAATAAGTCTAAAAAAGGCTTGGTCAATATTATGAAGTTTGAAACTATTACAATTCATAAAGTGAAAGAGTCTTCTTTGGAACTTTTTAAAACTTTGAAATAAGATGCTGGATTTGCTTTTATCTAGCATTTTTTTGTACAAAAAATGACAGCTTATTACTGGCTGCCATTTTAGATGTTTTTATTATGCAAGAGCTTTTAAAACTAATTCTTTAGCAAGGGATGGATTAGCTTTACCATGAGAAGCTTTCATGACTTGACCGACAATAAATCCTAATGCGCGATCCTTACCTGCTTTATAATCAGATACGGATTGTTGATTATTTTTTATAACTTCATCGACAATTTTTTGAATTTCGGATAAATCAGAAATTTGTGCTAGTCCTAATTTTGCTGTTATTTCTTCAGGATCTAATCCAGTATTAAGCATTTCTTCAAGTACTTGTTTTCCTTGTTTTGAATTGATCTTTTTATCTTCGAGAAGATTGATTAATTTAGCTAATTTTTTATTGTCAAATTTCAATTCATTTAGTGTAATTTCATTCTTATTTAAATAAGCTAAAATATCAACCATGAGTAAATTCCACAAAGTTTTTGGATTTTTTGCTCCTTCTTTAAGAGTCTTTTCAAAATATAAAACAAATTCTTTGTTTCGTAAAACTTCTTCAATTTCATAGGAAGATAAACCAATTTTGGAAAGTTCTTGACGATAGCTTGAAGGAAGTTTTTCCATATGAGAAATTGCATCTTGAATGAATTCTTCAGTAAGATCTATTGGTAAAATATTTGGTTCACGGAAGTATTTATAATCGATGGCACTAGTTTTTTTACGCATTAAGATTGTTTGTTTTAAACCTTCATCATAGCGGCGAGTTTCTTGATCGATTTTTCCTCCTGAGAGAAGAATTTCTGATTGTCTTTGAATTTCGTAATCAAGGGCAGCTTTAACATTGGCGATTGAGTTAAGGTTTTTAACTTCAACTTTTGTACCAAAAACTTTACTTCCAAAAGGCATTAAAGAAATGTTGACATCGCATCTGAGATTTCCTTCTTCCATTTTGCCATCAGAAATACCTAAATAAGTAACTATTTCACGAATTCCTTCAACATATTTACTGGCTTCTTCACCATTTCTGATGACTGGGTGTGTGACAATTTCAATAAGAGGAGTTCCAGCTCTGTTATAGTCGACAAGAGTCATATCGCCAAGGTGAAGTTGTTTTGCGGTATCTTCTTCCAAATGGGCACGTTCTATAGCTATTTTTTTAGTTCCTTCAGAAGTTGTAATTTCAAGATATCCTTCAGAACCAATAGGATGATCTTGTTGAGTTATTTGATAGCCTTTTGGTAAATCGGAATAAAAATAATTCTTTCTATCGAAATATAAAGTTTTGCTTATGTTCATATGTAAGGCTTCGGATAACATTATTCCATATCTTACAGCTTGTTTATTTACAACAGGCATAACTCCAGGATATCCTAAATCATATGCAACTGTCTCTGTGTTAGGCATTTGTCCAAAAGTTACTGGACCACGGGAAAACATTTTTGATTTGGTCTTTAATTCAACGTGGATTTCGATACCTATTACTGGTTGAAAATTCATTTATTTTTCCTCCTTATTAGCAACGAGGTCTTTTAATTTAGTAATTTCTTCAATGTTTAATGCAATGTCAAATAATTTTTTCTCTTCAAAAGGACGAGTGGTAATATTTATGCCAAATGGTAAATCGTTTTTAAATCCCAAAGGAAGAGTAATTGAAGGAGAACCAGAAAAATTAGCTAATGCCATATGGTTATCAACAAAATCTGGTTTTTTACTCCAAGTTGTTGTGACAGAAGAAATAAGTGGAGCAACACTTGGAGATGCAGGAAGAACTAAATGATCAGCAACTTCGAAAAATTTGTTGAGTTCATTAACAATTAATCTTCTTGCTCTTTGAGCATTTCTGAATAATTCATCTTGATTTTCAGCTAAAAGAGAAAAACTTCCGATAATGAAACGTCTTTTGATCATATCAGAAAAGCCAGCTGTTCTAGCTTTCATAATGTAGTCTTCATAATCTTTAGCATTTTCAACATTTGGTCCAAAACGAATTCCGTCGAGATTTGCGTTATTTGATGTTGCTTCAGCACAGGATAAAACCATATAAGTTGGATATATAGCATTTAATAAATCTTGTGGAAAATCGTATGCGATAATTTCATGTCCTTGTTTTTTTAATTCTTCAAGTACTTTAAAGAAACTATTTTTTACATCTTCATCAGGTAAATTATCAATTATAGCTTTAAAATAACCTATTTTTGAAGAAGTGTCTTTTTCAAAGTGACTATAATTTTCAACTTCTTTTTTGCTTGATGACATGTCTTTTTCATCATATCCAGCAAGAAGTTCAAGTACTTTTGCACTATCATAAACATTTCTTGTAAAGTATCCGATAGCGTCCATACTTGTGGCAAAAGGGAAAAGACCTAAACGAGAAATTCTTCCCCAGCTTGGCTTGATTCCAACAAGTCCAGCAAAAGAAGCTGGTTTTCTGACAGAATCACCAGTATCTGAACCAAGAGCAAATGGAACGATACCTGCTGCAACAGCAGCTGCTGATCCACAAGAAGAACCACCGATTAAGTGTTCAGGATTATAAGGGTTAGTTGTTACACCTTTATGACCAGATGTGCCAGTTCCTCCCATGGCTAATTCATCAAGTGTAGATTTGGCAATAAGAATTGCACCGGCATTTTTTAATCGTGTTATAACTTCAGCATCGAAAATAGGAACATAGCCTTCAAGTATTTTACTTGAAGCTGTTGTTTCAAGTCCTTTTGTTGAAATATTATCTTTAGCGATATAAGGAATTCCTTTGAAGAATTCTTCTTCTTTTACTTCTGTAATAGCTTCGGCTTCTTTTAAAGCTTGTTCATAGTTTGTTGCTTCTAAAAGATTATTGGTGTTTGATTTAGCTAATTCAATAGCTTCTTCTGTTAACTGTTTGGCTGTAACTTTTTTAGCAACTAACAATTCGTGTAATTCTTTTATTGATTTATTCATGTATTTCATAGACATTAACCTAATACCTTTGGAATTTTGACTTGATTTCCAAGACGATTTTTTGTGTTAGATAATTCGATATCAGCTTCAACTGGAGTGGCTGGAATATCTTCATCTAAAGTTAACTGGTGATTTTTATAAGGAAAAGTCATAGGTTCAACACTATCGAGACCAGGAATTTCATGTAAAAATTTCATTTGAGCTAAAATAGTATCAAATTCATCAGTTAAAATTTCTAATTGTTCTTCGCCTAATTGAAATTTAATATTTTTTCCACATTCAGCAAGAAGTACTTTAGTAATTTTTTCCATTTTATCCTTCTTTCTATTCTTTATTTTCTGCTTCTTTTAAAAGCTCTAAAAGTTCATCTTCTAGAATAATTCGAATACCGAGATTTTGTGCTTTTGTTAATTTGCTTCCAGCATTTTCTCCAGCTATTACAAGATCTGTAGCTTTACTGACACTAGAAGCGGAAATGGCGCCAAGTTCTTCTAAACGTTTTGTCATAGCATCGCGTCCAGAAGTTGATAATGTTCCAGTAAGAACAAATTTTTTTCCTTTGAAGAAATTATCTTCGGCTTCTCCTTTATTGTAACATAGTATGTTTATACCATGTTCTTTTAAAATGTTATATTCCTTTAAATTATCTTCATTTTTAAAATAATCGATTATGTTTTGAGCAGTAATTTCTCCAACATCGCTCGTATCCACAAGTTCTTCAAATGAAGCTTTAACAATATTGTCGATACTTTTAAATTTGTTCATCAATGTTTTACTAGTTTTTTGACCAACATTTAAAATGCCTAAAGCTGAAAGCAACATATATCCATCGTTTAGCTTAGATTTTTCAATTCCATTTTTTAAAGCTATGAAAGATTTTTCAGCCATTCCATCCATAGATAGTATTTCTTGTTCGTGATTTTCTAAATCATAAAAATCAGAAAATTTTCTTAAAAGATTTAAATTGAATAAATCTTCAACTAGGCTTTCACCGATTCCGTCGATATCCATGCCTTTGTCAGAAACAAAGAAAATTAGTTTATTGATATTTCGTGAAGGACAAAGATTATTCAAACAATAGTGAATAGCATCTTTCCGAACGAGTTTCTGATGACAATAAGGACAATCATCTTGGAAAAGATAAGGCTTGGTATTTGCTGGTCTTCTTTTCAAATCGACACCGGATACTTCGGGGATGACATCTCCTGCTTTATGAAGATATACATAGTCTCCAATTCTTAAATCGAGTTTCTTGACAAAATCTTCATTATTTAATGTTGCTCTAGCGATAATGCTGCCAGCAACGCGAACCGGTTCTAGAACAGCATTTGGAACAACTCTGCCAGTTCTTCCAACAGTTAAGAAAATGTCGTTTATGCGCGTTACAACTTCTTCTGGAGGAAATTTATAAGCGATAGCCCATTTAGGAGTTTTCATCGTATAACCGATAATATCATAAAGAGCTAATTCATCCACTTTAATTACAAGTCCATCGATATCATAATCAAGCGAAGGACGTTTTTCAGTATATTCTTTTACATATTCTAGAACTTTTTCTATTCCTAATACTTTTCTTCTTTCTTCGTTTACGCGGAATCCTAAAGTTTTTAAATAATCGAGAGAATCTGAATGATATTTTAAGCCGCATTCTTCAGCGTTGACGAAATAATACCAATAGGCATTTAATTTTCTAGATGCGGCTACTTTTGAATCGAGTTGTCTTATACTTCCAGCAGCAGCGTTACGGGCGTTAGATAGCAGTGGTTCACCATTAAGTTTTCTTTTTTCATTTATTTCTTCAAGTGATTTTTTAGGCATGTAAACTTCGCCGCGCACTTCGATATTTCTTTTGTCTTTAATGTGGGTAGGAACAGAATGAATGGTGATAACATTTTGTGTGACATCTTCTCCGATATTTCCGTCTCCTCTTGTGGCGGCATATTGAAGTTCTCCATTATCATAGACTAAAGTCATCGCTAGTCCATCGATTTTTACTTCGGCCATATATGGTACTTTATCTAGACCAGTAGCTTGGCGAATTTTTCTATCGAAATCTCGCAAGTCTTCTTCGTTAAAAGCATTGGCCAAAGATAGCATCATTCTCTTGTGTTCTATTTTTCTGAATTCGCTAGATACTTGCCCACCTACTCTTTGTGTAGGGGATAATTTGCTTTTTAAATCAGGTCTTTTTGTTTCTAGAGCAATTAATTCTTGCATCAAAGAATCAAATTCTGCATCGCTGACGCTCGATTGATTTAAAATATAATATTCATAATTATATTTATTTAATAGTTCAGTTAATTCTTGAACGCGTTTTTTATCTTCATCTTGAATCATATTTATCTCCTAGAATTACATATCTTTTGGTTTGAATGCTCGAGAAGTGTTGATGAATAGAACGGATTTATTATCGGCTTTATCGGGAAATTCAGCTCTGACTTTATTTCCGTTTACTTCGGTAACTGTACCTATTCCGTAACTTGTGGAAATGACTTGCATTCCGATTTTATAATTATAAGCTTGTGTATTTGAATTGTTAGCTAAAGAATTCAAGAATATCTGACCAGTTGTAACTTTTTTTTCTGGAAGAGAATTTATTTTCTTTTGGATAGAAGAAACATTGTTATATGTTGGTACTTTCGCTGTAGTCTGTGGAGTATAATTGGTAGAAAATGGAGTGAAGACGTTTCTTTTTAATAGACCTGCTTCTTCAAGAAATTGAGATGATTGATTAGCAGTATTGCTTATATAACTATATCCGCGATATGAAGTAACATGTAACTTTTGTTTGGCACGTGTTAATGCAACGTAGAACATTCTTCTTTCTTCTTGCAGAGCTTCTGGATCTATGGAATTAATAGCATGAGATGTTGGGAAGACCCCTTGTATTAATCCTGCTATGAAAACTTCATTGAATTCTAGACCTTTGGAAACGTGAACAGTCATGAGATTGACAGCATCTTTATTATCCATTTCATCTTGTTGAGACATCAAGACGATATTGGCTAAAAACATGGAAAGAAGTGTTGGTGCATCGAGTTCTTTGACATTGAGATTCTCATCTAAATCTAAGGAATCCTCTGGGGGATTGATGAAAAATGAAAGAATATTTGCAAGTAATTCGTTGATATTGTCGAGTTCTTTATCGGCACTTTTTCCTTCTTTTTCTTCTTTCTTTTTATCTATTTCATTTATGTAATTTAAGAAGCTAGAATTTTTATAATATTCTTTGATGATATCAGCAATATTTTCTACTTTGAAATTTGTATCGGTTAAATTTTTGAAGATGGTTGCTAAAGCATTTTTATAATTTTGAAGTTGAGATTTGCTAACTGAAGAAATATCTAGTTCATCAATATGATTAACGATAGCTTCAAGATAAGAAATTTGGTTTTGATCAGCAAACGAAACTATATTTGCTAATGACATAGGACCTATTTTTCTTGTAGGAGCTTGAAGAATTCTTAAAGTTGAGGCGTTGTCTTCAGGATTGATAAGAACTCTTAAATAGGCTAAAGCGTCTTTGATAGAAGCTCTATCATAGAAACGGAAACCACCATAAATTTTATAAGGAATTCTAGCTTGTGCCAAAGCCATTTCTAGCGCTCTTGATAAATAGTTTGAGCGATATATTATAGAAATTTCATTATATTTTCTGTTTCGACGATAAACGCTATCTTTTATTTGTGAAACTATGTATTTTGCTTCTAAATCCTGACTTTGCAAAATTTTAAAATCTATATCTTCTCCTACTAGACCGCTGGCAGCTAGTAAATTTTTTTTATCTCTGTCGGTATTGTTATTTATCAATATATTAGCTGTGTTTAAAATTGTCTGAGTCGAACGATAATTGGCATTCAAAATAACTGTAACTAAATCTTTAAAATCTTTTGGTAAAACATGGCTGATGAGTTTAGCGTCGGCACCTCTCCAAGTATAAATAGTTTGGTCAGGATCACCAACGACAGTTAAAAGAGCATCTGGTGATAAAAACTCACGTAAAAGTTTATATTGTAAATTGTTGGTATCTTGATATTCATCAACTAAAAAAGCTTTGTATTTATTATGGTAACGTTGTTTAACATTAGGATTATTTTTTATGATATAGTAAGCGAAAATTAAAATATCATCGAAATCCATTGTGTTGTTCTTTTTCAATATTTCTTGATATTTTGAATAGAAATTTATGAAAGAATTATAAGAGAGAATAGGATCTTCTATATCTTTTTCAGATACTTCATTAGGTAAAAGACCAAGGCATTTGATATTCCATAAAGCATATTTTAAATGTTCAAAAATATCTGCTTTTACATTAATTTTTAATGCTTCAGCAGTCATTTTTAAATACTTTTTTTGGTCATCATCATCGGCGATGGTGAAATTTTTTGTAAATCCAGGCAAGTAAGAAATTTCTTTTCTTAAAAAGCGCAAACAAAAACTATGATATGTTGTGATAAGCGGCATTCTATCGATAGGAAGATTATATTGTTCTGTTAGACTCTGTACTCTTTCTTTCATTTCGTTAGCGACTTTATTGGTAAAAGTAATAGCAACTAATTGAGAAGGAAGAACGATTCTTTCAGATAATAAGAAAGCAATTCGATATGTTAAAGCTCTGGTTTTTCCTGTACCTGCTCCAGCGATTATTCTTAAATGTTGTGCAGTAGAAGTTACTGCCTGTTCTTGTTGTTTATTTAAACATGTTTTATAGTCAATCATAATTTCTCCCAGCGGTATTGATTATATCATGTTGACGATTTGATAAGAATAAATTAAGTTTAAAATGTTTTTAATTTTATTTGTTAGGAAGATATGATAAATTAAAGATATGAAAAACAAATTTTTTATTTCTTTATTATGTCTATTTTCTTTAGCTTCTTGCAATACTAACTTAAATAGTTCATCTAACATTTCATCAAGCTCTTCTAATTCTACTAGCTCTTCTATTCCATCAGAATCTATTTCCTCTTCATCATCAAGTTCATCTACAAGTTCTTCATCGACGAAAGAAAATCATAATTTAGTAATTTATGCAGTTAATGATACACATGGAAGAATTGAAGAAGATTCGAGTTCTAATATAATGGGACTTGCTAAAATTCGAGAATATATTTATAACTACGATAAAGATTATAATCCTGACTATTCTATATTTGTTTCGGCTGGAGATATGTTCCAAGGAACAGGTGTTTCTAATTTAACTCAAGGGCAAGCTATGAGTGAAATTATGAATTCTTTTCCATTTGATGCAATGGCAATAGGAAATCATGAATTTGATTGGGGATTAAAAACAGTTTTAGAAAAAAATAAAGATATAGCTAATTATAAATTTTTATCTTGCAATATTTTTGATAGAGAAACAAATGATCTTGTTTCTGGATTAGTTCCAAGTACAATTGTTCAAAAAGGTGGTTATAAAGTAGGAATTGTTGGCTCCATTATGGCAGGAATAGATAGTTCAATATCATATAATCAAGTAAAGGATTTTGATATAAAAGATGATATTCCTTTGGTAGAAAATGAAGCTAAAAAGTTAAAAGAACAAGGTGCGGATTTTGTTATATTTCTAACCCATCAGGGAAATACTTCCGCTGTAAAAAGAATTGTCTCTACCGGATTAATCGACTCGGTAATTTTAGGACATACCCATGCACTTATAGATAGTGTAGATCAAATAGATGGAAAAAATATTCCTATTTTAGAAGCTTCTAATAGTGGAAAAGCATATTCGAAAATTATATTGAATGTTGATGGATATGTTAGCCACGAAATAAAAACATTTGGAAAAAGAGAAATCAAGGAGACAAAGTTATCTGAAGAAACTCAAAGTATAATTACGAAATATAAAGATAGTGTTCAGACCATACTTGATGAAAAAATAGTACAAATCGATGGCCCATTTGATAGATATGGCAATAGTTCTAATAGTGGAAATTTAGGAATGCTCATCACGAAAACAATGTATGATTTTGCGGTCAGCAAGGGACTTACCAATGTTATAGCTGTTCATAATAAAGGTGGAGTGAGAGCAGATTTAATTAAAAGTAGCTATCCTGATTATGTTACTTATGAAGATATTTATTCAGTGAGTCCCTTCGATAATACGGTAAGATATGTAACACTACCAGGAGACAGAGTGAGTTCGGCAATAACTAATCATTTCTTTTATCCATCATCAGAAAATTTAAATATTGATAACAATAAAGAATATAATATTGTTACGATAGATTTTTTAACAACGACACCAGGTTATCCTCTTTATGAAGAAGATGGTGGAAAATATATTGATGGTGAAACACTTTACATTCGTGATTTGTTATCAAGTGAATTGAAAAAATTAAACTCTATCAGTACTTCTGATTATCCTTTTTAAAAAGGTAATAAAAAAGCTCAAAATTTATCGTTTTGAGCTTTTTGAATATAAAAATTTATTTTGTACCGAAGATACGGTCGCCGGCATCTCCAAGTCCAGGAATAATATAGCCATGTTCGTTGAGTTTTTCATCGACAGCGGCTAAATATATATCAACATCAGGGAAGGCTTCTTCGACAGCTTTTACACCTTCAGGGCAGCCAACTAAGCACATAAGTCTGATGTGTTTAAAGCCACGTGATTTGATAGCTTGAATAGCAGCTATTGCGCTTCCACCAGTTGCTAACATTGGATCAACAATTAATATTAAAGATTCATCTTTTGGAACATCTGGTAATTTGTAATAGTATTCATGAGGTTGAAGAGTTTCTTCATCGCGATACATACCGATATGACCAACTCTAGCTGTAGGGATCATATTTCTAACACCATCTAACATACCGACACCGGCACGGAGAATAGCGACGAGGACAATTTTTAAATCGAGTTTAACTTTAGGTAAGACGCTTCCTGTTGGAGTAGTAAATGTTTCTTTTTCATTATGGACTTTGCAATCTTTAAAGACTTCATAACTCATCAAAGATGAAATTTCATTTAAATTTTCTCTGAATTCTTTACTTTTTGTTTTTTCGTCTCTCATAATGGATAGTTTGAGTTTAATTAATGGATGATCAACAATGTGTAGCACTTTTGTATTCCTCCTATGTACTTTCGATATTATAATGAATTTTTGTTCATTATAAAAGAAAAAAATAATATTAATGTTGAAATTGTAAAAATGATAAATTACAAAAAATTATAAAAAAGTTATCTAATTAATATATTGTAATTAATGAAGAATTTTAATAAAAATTAGCGCTTCTAATCATGCACAAATTTTATAATGCTTAAATAAATTTAATTCAAAAAATGAAAATAAAAAGCTTAATTGTAAAAATTATAAAATGGATTTTTCATTTAATTTTGGCATAAAAAAAGTCCGATACTTCAGTATCGAACATAATTTACCAAGATGTGTCCGTCACAATCTCTTGATACAATGCACCCTCTAAATAGGTACAGGGTGCACTTTTTATCAAAAATCATAGTTTTATATGTATACCCACGTGACAGGCGTGACAAACGTGACAGATTAAATATTTCTATTCATTTAATGGTTTTAAGCAACAAATAATAATTAATCCTATACCACCTAAGAATAAACCACCGAAGAACCAACCTACTGCACTTCTTCCTTTTGAGTGTGCGATTATAGGGCATAGAATTATGCTAATGACAGTAACAATAATACCTATAGTATCAACTACTGGATTAATCACTCCGTTATTTTCTCCTTCCTAATCGATAAAATTAAAATCGCTATTTATAAGCTGCATCCTTTTTGCAGTTACTTTTTTACAAATATTAGATTCACTATTTGAAATAAGAATATATTTTCTTGTTCCACCATCTTCTTTATTTAAACCATCAACTGCGTGTCCAACAGTTCCAGACCCAGCAAAGAAATCCAAGACTATCGAATCTTTATTTGATGTTGCTCTTAAAAGTTCTTTAATAAGTTTCAAAGGCTTTGGTGTTCTAAAATAATTTCTATCACCAAACAACTCTTTTATTTCATCTTTTGCTGATGAATTTGTTCCGAAACAACTAAATATATCTGGCACTTTAGTTTCTTTTTCTTTTAAGACATTGTCTTCAATATATGGTTGCATCAGTTTATTCAATGAAACATTATCACTTTGACTACAGATGATTATATATTCATAGAGAACTTCTTTTTTGCCTGGTTTTATTTCTCTATTCTTATCAAAATAAAGATGAAGTTTTTCCCATTTATGAACACTCACATTATTAAATAACGATTTGCAAAGCTTAGTTAGTCCTTTTACTTCGCCTTCATCTATATTAATTACTAAAAATCCATCATCAGAAAGTAGTTCTTTAGCAAGCACTAATCTTTCATTCATAAATGAATAATAACCATCTTTAAAATTGGAATCTTTATACCCAATATAATCAATCTTAGAATTATATGGTGGATCAATTAATATAGACTTAATCTTTCCTTTATATGAGTACTGCATTGACTTTAGTGTTGGAAGATTATCTGATTCAACAATAAGATTACTTCTATTCTTTCTAACAATAATATCAACAGGAGAATTTAAAGTAGCGTTATTATCAACGAAGCAATCTTTATATATAGATAATTTTTTTAAATTCTTACAATGTGCAAAAGCCCACTCACCAACATATGAAACAAGATCTGATAAATATACTTTTTCTAAAGAATCGCAATTTGTAAAACAAGTCTTGCTGATGACTGATACATTATGAAGATTGATAGATATCATCTTATTGCATCCGGAAAATGCGCCACGCTCAAGTTCTATTACCGAATCAGGAATATGTACTTCGCCAACTGCTAAATGAGCTGGATAACATATTAACTTAGACATATCTTTGCTGTATAAAACACCATTTACAACATTATAATAATCAGAATTGCTTTCAAAATTAATATTAGAGCATCCAACAAATGGATTATATCCAATATCTTTTAATGTTTTAGGAAAGACTATTTTTCTTATTCCTTTGCAATTCCAAAATGAATTTCTACATATCCTTTCAACATTTTTAAGTACTAATTCATCAGTATCTATTGAATTTAGTGATCCGATTACCGATTTATAATCTTTATCATATATGACATCTTCTTCAATATGATAATAGCTAGAATTATTATTAATATGTAATTTAGAGCATCCTGAAAATGGATTATTCTCTAGCTTTATTAATGATGAAGGAATTGTAACCTCTTTTAAATTATCACAGAGATAAAAAGTATGTTTCCCCACAATCTTTACACATTCAGGAATTTGATATGATTCTTCCTTATTAGATATTGGGTAGTAAATCATACGAGTTATGTCTTTATTAAATAAAGCACCATCAATCAAATTAAAATATGGAGATTCGTTTATAACTACTATATCTGGGCATCCTGCGAAAGGATTATTACCCATAAATCTTACATTTTCTGGAATTATTATCCTCCTAAGATTCTTTGAATTATAGAAAGTATCTCCACCTAAGCCAACTAAAGATTTTGGTAATATTACTTCTTCAATTTCCTGATTGTCCCAAAATAAACATGATGCAAGTTCAGTTATACCATCTGGTACAACTACAACCTTATCATGACCTAGATATTTTATTGCAGTAGATCCAATGATTTTAAAATCTTTTGAATCAATAACTTTAGGGCTATATAATCTGTACTCATCAAGTTTCTTTTCGTTTTCAAAAATGCCACAATTATAAACATTACCTTGATAGTCTCTTATGGAAGTTCTTCTTTCAATGATTCCACTAACAAGTCTTGATTCATAAGTGATTGACTTAAAAGTGTCTTTATTAAATGAAACTGAATCTTTTTCTGCTTGATTCCACTCAAAACATTTAATATATAAATCTTTTAAATAAATGTCATATTCATTGTCACAATCAATGATAATCTCGCTTGGCTTATATCCCATAGAAAGTAATTTATCTATGCACTCTAGCACAACAAAGCTTTTATGAGTTGTAAGCATTAATTTATCAGCATTAATTACTGATATCTTATTTTCAAAATCAACAAATTGTTGAATCGAATCTATCGTAATTGTTATTCCGTTATATTTTTTTTTGAATATGTTGCTGTCAAGGCTAACAAAACCCAATGCCCAATAAAGAGCCTCATATTTCATATTTCTACTTAATCTTAAATCTTCTAACTTCTTCATTAGTTAAGTTCACCTATTCTTTTCATGATTAAATCTACTGTTTCTTCTGGAGTCTTATTTGACGTATCTATAACAAGATATTCTAACTTTTTAGTTTCACAAAAATAGATCATTCTTTCATATGCTTTTTCTGATAAATTAACTTTATTAATATCAGAATCATTGATATCTCTATGTTTCAATCTTTTTAATATCGCTTCAGGAGTTGCATATAATATAATTGTTAATTTTGGCTTACCTATTTTCTTTAATATAAGGTTATAGATATCCATATTATCTTTTGTTCCACTCCAACAATAATTGGAAACAATATGCCTATCAGTAACTATGTTTTTATCTTTGAACTTTTCATATAAATAAATATTATTAAGTCCATAGTACCATGCAGTAAAAGTTCTATTAGGATTACTATTTACTCTTTTTGCTATTTTTTGATATTGCTTAATTTCATTATCACTATCATCAAACAAATAATGTAATGGCTTTTCGACAAACTCATAGCCTAATCTTTCAGCAAGTATCTTACATGTTGTAGATTTTCCTACACCATCCATTCCTTCAATTGATATATGGTTCATCTTTGTTCACCTCCTTAAGTTTTATCATTTCATCTAATGTTACAGGCTCATAATTGCAGACATCTACACCTGCATTAAAAGCTAATTTGTCTTTGTAATATTTCTTTATTTGTGAATATGCTGGATCATTTAGTGCAGTTTTATTATGAATATGACCATAAACTAAATAACCACCTCTTGAAAACTCCATTCAGTCCATTAATGGATAATGGCACAGACACACTTTTCTACCATTGTCTTCAATCAATTTCATGAACTCGATATCTTCGAATATTCTTGATTCTTTATATTTATCTAAGAGTGCAAGATCATGATTTCCGATAATAAAGTGTTTATGACCTTTTAATGCTTTAAGAATATCAATCACATCAATATAACTATCTTCTGCAATATCACCTAAAACATGGACAACGTCCTCATCGTTTACTTTTGAATTCCATCTTCTGATGATTTCTTCTTTGTATTCTTCTAAATCATTAAACGGCCTAGAGCATTTATTAAAGACTCTCAAATCATTAAAATGTATATCTGCAATGTAATATATCATCTAATTTGATCTCCTATTCTTCTCTTCAGCTTTTTTACCTTTAGTGAATCCATCTAATATTTCAAGATATCCAGATACTCTTCTAATTCTTGTTATACTCTTACTTCCGCATTTAGGACAAACATCAAATACACCTGAAGTTTTACAATCATTGCATACATCTTTAGGAAAGTTAAATCCCAAATAATGAACACCTGCTTTAATTGCAATATTGATATATTCTTCTAATCCTTCAACATTTGAAAGAGGCGCTTCACCAAGTTCAATATATGTAATTGAACCCCCATTACAATATTCATGGAATAATCCTTCAAGTTCAATCTTCTTATATCCTGGAAGTTTAGAATCTACATCTATATGGAATGAATTTGTATAATACCCTTTAGAGAAAATATCAACAGTTGGTTGATAAATCTCTTTATCAAAATCAATGAATCTGCCGCTGATTAATTCTCCACTTGTTGCAAGAAGTGAAAAGTTTAATTTATATTCATTCCTTAAGAAATCACAATAATCTCTCATATGTTTAACAAATCCTAAAGTTAGAATGTAATTATCCATATCAGAATAGTATTTCTTACCACTTATTACTTCTATTGCCTCGCTTAAACCAATAAAGCCAATTGATAAAGTTCCATGTTTGAATACATCTTCTAGATTTCCTTTAAATTCTTTACACCATAAATGGTAACTAGAATTTGTAGGGAATTCATCAGCTTTTCTTTTGCAGGTTTTATAATATCTATCCAGTAATATATCTTTAGTAATTGATGCTATTATATCCCATTTTTCTTTGAGTTTATCCATTTTAGAATCAGTAGATAAATCCTTGTATTTCTTATCTACTTCTAATGCTATTCTAGGAAGATTAATAGAAATGTTTGTAATATTTCCTCTACCCAGAGCTCCTTCATTACCAAATAAATCAGCTACTACTCTTGTTCTACAGCCCATAATAGATAGTTTACTTGGATTGGTATCTTTGTCTTCCTTACAATCACAAAGTAAATATGTAGGTATCATCTTTTTAGCACTGCATCTAAGTGCAGCTTCAAATAGATCATAGTTTGGATCATTCTTTTCTAGATTCACACCTTTATGTACTTTAAATACTATGTTTGGTTTAAAGACCATATCTCCTAGCTTCTCAAAATTATAAATCAATGCTTTAGCTATAAATCTGGCACAATCATTATTTGCAAGACCAATATTAAACGTTACATAATAACTAGTTTGTCCCATTCTTGAGTGATTTCCATTACACCAAAGAATAAGTTCGGTTATTGATTCACTAATCAATGATTCATTCTTTTTATAATCAATTTCTAGCTTAGATAACATTTCAGCTATTTCATTATCAAAATTAGCAAATGCCATACCACCAGATTGCTCATTACCAAGTTTAGTAAATAAGTCTTTTATAAATTCAAATAATCTTAAAATCTTACCTGTTTCACTAAAGTCTTTGAATTCATCATATGGAAACTTGTTAATAATATCTAATGTTAGACAATTATAAGTTAGTCCATAAGCATCTAGATCATGAATATGAATCCATCCTTCTCTATGAAGCTTTGCCCATGTAGGATTTAGTGAATCTAATATTTCCTTTTTATAGGCCTTTTCGCCCTTATTATAAACATAGCCAACATAGCTAGTTCTATTTGCTGCATTATCATTATTTAATTGCTTCATCTTATTCTTTTACCTCTTCAAATTCTTGATTAATTGAACCAACATATGCTTTAACTGTTGTTTTTAAATCTTTAATAAAATTACCTGTTTTTAAATACTTGATGTGCTTAATTAATTCTTCTGGAACTTCTTCTTTTTGATGTCCTGTATAAACTGCAATGTCGAATTCATATTTCTCTAGTAATTTAACAAGTTCAAGCAAAGACTCCTTTTGAAGTAATGGTTCCCCACCTGATATTGTTATTTTTTTATTAAACACATTCTTATTTAGTTCATCAGCAAGGTCTTTAACATCAACTACCTTACCTTTATTTATGTCCCATGTTGATGCATTTTGGCATCCAGGACAATGAATGTCGCATCCTTGCATAAATAATACTGTTCTTATGCCTGGGCCATCGACTAAGGAATTATTATATCTAATAGAATTAATATGCATATTCATAGATTTCAACCTCCGCCATTACTTTTTGAATTTTGTTTCTTATAATGTTTCTTTTGATTCTTCCTTCTCTATCAGCTTTGAAACGAAGCTTTGCATTATGCAAATCTTCAACAAGTCTATCAGCCAAATTACAAGTTTCATTTTGTTGATGCTTGCTTTTACATTTTAGATAAGGATCATTGTTATTTACTTCTTGTAATTCTAAGTATTCTTCATATGAGATTTTTACACACTCAAGAATTGCATCTTTATGGTCATGTTTGACTCTTGGAAACAATCTTGTCATTCTTGCTGCTTCCTTTCCATTTTCTGCCATTACTGCAAATGCAATTGGGATATAATTACATCTTCCTACGTGTCCACATTTAGCTACTACTCTATAAAAATTCTTTTCCTGCATTGTCTTGTCCTCCATTTACACCTATAGTTTACTAAGGGATGATTTTTCAAAATAGTACAGCATTTGCACTACTCTTTTGCCCTAGTTTGAATCAAGAAATTCTCTTCTTTTTTCAACTGTAATTGTCAATTAGAAATTGTAGTTTTGGGAATTTAATATTGACATTTATACTAGTACAGGAAATGCACTAAAAAGCCATTTTAAGCCAATATTCCATTGTAATATATATATATATATATATATCAAGCCCTAATGCCTAATTTTGGGCGTAAAAAAAGGAGCCTCACTTAAGAAGCTCCATAAAATCTACATTAAAGATCTTAGCAATTTCAGCAATAGTATTAATATCCTTAATACCATGTGCTATCCATCTACGAACAGTAACAGGATCAACATACATTATTTCAGCAAATTTCTCCTGTGTTTTATATTCTGATTCCTTAATAAGATTTTTTAAATTTTTACCTACTCTTTCAGCAGGTGTTAAATTTTGTGTCATATGCAATACCTCCTTTGCGAAGGTAATGTTTACCAATGCTCCAGAGCATGCCATTTGACACATCTATATTATATCAAAAAAAGAGCCAAATTCCCACGAATTCAGCCCTATTTTTAGCAAATATTAATTTTATTTCAGCTTTTTCTCCCAATTGTTATATAAATTAATCACGCATGAATCTTTATTGTCAAAGATATAACCCGGATAATAATATGAATTAATATTTACAATACTTAAATGAATAGAAAATAAAGAAACTCCTAAAAAACTTTGTATAAACATTAAAATTATTGAAACAGAATTGTCTTCAAATAACATTGTTAATGGTGCAATCAAGAATAAAATATAAACAACCCACTTATATGTTGATATAATCGTTGATAAGATTCCTTTGTTATCTTCTTGACCTAGTTTATTTTCATATATATAAAATATATGATTTCTAAGGTTCCATTTAGAATTTGCCAGCTTTTTATTAGTTTGTTTTTTTATATAAATTAAATATGGAATAACACTTGTAATTAAAAGAACATCAGAAACATATACTAACGGCAAATTAACCGATAAAACTATAGATAAAATGATGTGAATTATAATTGGAATTAAATATACAGCAATCATAATAATCAATTTTTTTGTTTCTTTCACCTTATATCTATTAAATTTTCTTTCATCTGGCTCATAATAATAAACCATTGAACTATCAAAATAGGCGTCAAAAGGCTCACTAATCATATCGGAAATTGATTTAGGTGTTTCGCTAGAATCAATTTTGCTTTCAATAATATCCAGATGTTCGAAAACGCTCTTATTATCTGCCATTCTTAATCGCCTCCAACTTCTTTCTTTCTTTTGCTAACTCATCATCAGTTATATCTTTTCCATCAATAAGTTTGGATGTTCTTCTAGCAATAATTCTATTTTCAATCAAATAATCTTGCATATTATTTAACATATCGATAGTCTTATTTAATTTTTCTTCCATTGAATTCAACTTTATATCTTTTAATATACTAATCTGTTCCATCAATTTCTGGTTTTGCTCATCCAAAGATAAAAGTTCTATGTCTTTCATTGATAATAGGGACTTATATCCTTCAATATCTTGTTGAGATAGCTTATTTGTTTCATATGATTCTCTAAGCTCATCTTTTAATTTTAAAACTTCTTCTTTATATTCGCTATTCAGTCTTTCTGTTTCGCCATAGATAGAAATATAATATTCAGAATCAAATTCAACTCTAATTCCTTTTATATAATCAAGATAATAATTAACAAGATCATAATAGACCTTTAGGTAGTTGATAAAGCCTTCTACAGTTACAGTCTTTTCTTTTTTATGCTTATGGTCATTACATTTCTTAATATAATCAGGAAGTTTGTTATAAGTGTAATCATCTAATCTAAGAGAATTTAAAAAGAATGATTTAGCTTCTTCAGTTTTAACAATATGACCACATGTTCTAGTATCATCATATGGAATATTATTCTCATCTAAGAAATATTTAATTGTAGCTTCAAGCAAATCCAAGTATGAATCATAGAAAGAATTACTCTTAGATTTAATATTTCTTTCAAGAGTTAAATATCTTGTATTAAGTGAATCATTAAATAATTTAATCATCTTCTAAGGCCTCCTATACTTTCAATATCTATACTTACACCATAGCGTTCATTTATTATTTTATATAATTCAGTATAATCAACTCTAGGTACAAACGGATAAGAATTGGCTTTCTTATAAGCAAATAAGCTTCCAACTACTTTATTAAGTGATGCGAAACCAACCCATGTATTTATTCTATCAAAAAATAACTCGTTACAATATCTTGTCTCTTTGCTAGATAATTGTTTAATTTGATAAATGTATTTATCATCAGGATGATATTTTAATTCTAGACCATTTTGATGATAAACATATTGGGTTGTATTTGGAGCATACAAATCTTCATTTGGCATCATAGTTAATGTATCTAAACCAGGCATTCTATAATAGTTCTTATAAACATCTCTAAACTTATAGAATGGATCTATTTCGACAATCATTCTCTTTGCGGAAATAGGAAACATCATAAAGTTTTCACTAAAATTATAATGAAGGCGCATATTCTTATATATCTCCATCTTCATTCTTTCATCTGTTTCATTTTTCATCAATTCTAATAAGAAATTAGTTTTTTTAATATTATGAACTGTTGTTCCATTCCACCCTTTTTCGTTTTCTGACGTCATTCCAATATCAGTAATAATAAATTCATCTTTATCATAATTAGAGTCCCAGAAAGCAACATAGCCATTATTGATTACTTCTGACCATCTATACGCAGGATATGTTTTATCTGGATGTTTCAATATGTCTTGTGGTGTACCATCTGAATCTAGGATAACATTTAAAGTTCTCATCCAATAATCAAATGGTGTTTCGCCATCAACTACTTTTTCATCAAACGGTTTAGGCATCGGATTATTCTTTATTTCTTCTTGATTTAATCCGAGCATTGAAGCATTTCTTAAAGCATATTCTTGAGCATCATCATAAAATGTACGTTCTTTTTGCAAGAACTCTTCATTACCATAACTTCTAATTACAGAAATAAGTAAAAATTTTTTAACTAGTCTTAATTCATCTCTATTTAGCACAATTTCATTTTCGCATTTTATTAATTTGTTTGCAAAAAGATTGCCAAATTGAGATTCAATTCTTCTATTAAGTTTATCCTCAACTTCTTCTGTATAAAATCCTCTTTCAGAGAAAACTTTATCTACATTTGCGTTTTCAATATATTCACCAGTACGAACATTAAATAAACACAGCTTGTCACCAAACTTTTTTAATGTCTGCTTAGGTACATAATGTGAATTTCTACTCATTATAAAACCTCCTCTCATATTCTGTCAGTTAACTAGTATAATCATTATATATCTTGCTAATAACTTGTTTTTCCCAGCCTCTACATAAATCTTTTTTACTATAAATGCTAGATAATAAATGATCAGATTCGATTGCTTTCCATAATTGCTTTAACATTTTAATGTAGCTTATATAATCGTTTTCTATAAGTTTAGTAGCGTTCACCAAATCAGACCTCTTATATTCATACCCATTGAAAAAATCATTTATTTGAGGACAGATAAAATTAATTGCTCCACCAATTCCTGGTTGCTCACCATTATTGCAATCTTTATTTCTTGGCTCTTCAACAATTTTAATATGTAAAAGTAAATGTTCTAAGAAATTCGAATACACAAGTCTATCAGCCATTTGATATCTAAATGTATTCTTCCTTGCAAAATCTGGATTGGAAAGCATTATTGCCTTATCCTCATCGATATGATGACAATATAACCCTTCACTAGTTCTACTTATTTTTCTTTCTTTAAAGGCACAAGTTTCTGTAGTGAAATAATTATATTTAGCAGGACCATACTTATACAATAATAGTGATACTAATTCATTATAAGATAATTTTGATATACGATCATAATACTCTTCATGAGATAATCCACTATTTAAATAATAGGAATACTGACTAGCTGGTTTAATAATTATTGGCTCAACATTAACATCTTTTGCATCATTAGTAACAACCTTATCATTGCCAAAGTCAGTTTTAATTCCTCTCTTAGCCTTGATTCTTTCAATTTCTTGGTTGATAATAGCACCAAATGTTGTATCATCAATTTCTTTTTGTTCTTGTTGAGCTGCAACTGACTTATCAGCAAATGCATCAAATATAGCTTGCTTTTCTGCTAAAACATCAGTCAATTTTTCATCAACTGTATCTTCACATAATAATCTATAAACTAAGACATTTCTTGCTTGACCCATTCTGTAAGCTCTAGAAATAGCTTGATTCTCTATTGATGGCTTAAATTGCGGTTCACAAATAACAACCACACTTGCAGCTTGAATATTTAGACCTGTACCGCCAGCTTGAATTTGAGCTAATAAAACACTACCGGCTGGCGCATCATTGAATTCATCAATTATTTCTTGTCTTCTATTAACATTTACACTACCATTTATTGGATTTGAGCATCTATAGCCTAAAAATTCATGAATTTTTTCTATCGTATCTCTAAAAAATGAAAATACAATAACTTTTCTATCTTCAGCTTCGGCTTCTTCAACAATCTCTTTCAATCTATTTGCTTTACATGATTTGTTTAAATCGTCAATATTCCAAGATACTCTTCTAGCTTCAGCATATTTCTTTTCTAAGACAGCATCTTCATAAATTCGTTCTTCTTCACGACCTAAAGTACACCACTCTTCACTTTCAACAAGTTCAGGAAGTTCAGTTAAAACATCATTACGTTTTCTTCTATAATAAACGGGTGCTACCTTTTCCCTGAATTGTGGTGCGGTAGACATGAATGTTATACCTTGAATTTGACGTACAATTAATGGCTGTAAATCACCTATTAGTTCTACCATTTCATCAACTTTATTTTCAAGTGCAGTTCCCGTCATAAACAATCTTCTGTTTGAATACTTACATAATTTTAAAGCATTAATTGTTCTTTGGGCACCAGGATTCTTAATATAATGTGCTTCATCTACAACTACTAATCCTATTTTAAAGCCATCTTCTAGCTTTAAATGTCCAGTTGTTTCAAAATTTGTAACTGCAACTCCACCAGTTCTCTTCCACGAATTAAATGCACTCTGTCTTTGAGAACCATATATTTTGGTTGCTCTTAATTTAGAATGCTTAACAATTTCTCTACACCAATTCGTAACAACGGATGCAGGACAAATAACCAAAAAATGAGTTTCTCCAGTATTTCTTAAAGAAACCATAGTTGCGATTGCTTGAATAGTTTTGCCAAGTCCCATCTCATCACCTAGTAGGACTCTCTCTTGATGTAGAATATATTTTACACCCCATTCTTGATATCTACGAAGTGTACATAGTAATCCATCTGGAAAGAAAGCTTGGTCTTGAATTTCTCTGGCTAATTCCTCTGGAAGTCCGAATATAACATCATCAGTACCTAAAAGCCCAGGATTAGTTTCTTCCAAAATATTATAAAATTGAACTGAATTTTTAGAAAAGTCATTCCAAGCGACTGTAGATGTTCGTTTTAAAATGTCATTTGATTCTTTTAATAAAGTATTACACGTTCTACCATACTCAGTACTATATATCTCTTTTAGTTTTTGATAAGCAATTTCTGCATCTTTTTTTTTTGTTTTAGATGTAAACAACCATTTGATAACATTTGATCCTCTACTTGCTTTTTTAGATAAATCAGCAATTGTTTCCTTATTATCAAATATGATGTGTTCAGCATCTCTTGCATATGGCAAATAATCTTTGTACTTTGAAACTCTGATAACGAGATCAGAAGCATGCTTAGTTTTATTATCTATACTTAATTTAATTTTAATATTCTTTTGAGTTTCTCTAGCATACTTGTCTGCTAAGTTTTTTATAGTATATGCAGCATCTTCACTGATTCCATAAATAGATGCCAAGTTATATCTAGACATAGCTATAACATCTGCCATTGTGTCTACGCCATTATCATGAAGAGCCTTAACTCTAATACCTCTTTTTTCTCTATTAAGTTCATTAACTGATACGCCTCTTAGAACAACCATTATTTCTTGAGTGATAAATTTATCAGCTGATTTTTTTATTTCATTCTTTAGTAAAGAAGAATTTTTTATGACTTGATTTAAAGAATTTAGGCGGTCATTATGCTTTCTTATTAATTCTTTGACTTCACTACCAGAAAAGCTTCTTGCCATTTTAATCCTCCTTTGCAAATCTAATTCCGTTTTTATATTCTTTTAAAAAATGCATTTAATGTTACTTCTTGTTTTCCAAACTGAATACTACTTCCACATCACCATGACCAAGAATAGATTTTAATCTACTTTGCGTGATATCTATATGACCAAGTTTGGTAAAGTTCCAAGTATTCTCATCATAATAAATTGTGATTTGATTTCCTTGGTATAGGATTACATCTCCTGGAATTGTTGTAATATTAGTATCATTTCTAGGCAAACTAAATCCTAATGATCCTACCTTTTCAAAATTGCCATAATCATGCATAGCAACAATTACATTACCATCTTTTAACTTTTCAAGTAATGCATCCACTGAAGAGTTTTTTTCTAGTTTTATTTCTAGTACTTGGTTATTAATTGTTGCATACATATATTTTGCATTTACCTCATTATTTGTTGAGGATCTAGGCTCTTCAGTTTGAGACGGTGTCTCAGTATTAGTTGTTGATGGAGAGTTTGTGATAGTACTATTAGAAGAGCATCCCACAAACAACAATAATAGTGGTAAAAATAATAAGATTGCTATTTTTCTCATATTACATATCTCTTTTCAAAAGTTCTAGCATCTTATCTTCGTGCTTTTGGCATACTTCATCTTTCCAAGCTAAACTATCATTAGTCATTTCTGCCATTAATCTAAGCTTTAGGCTACCTTTTGCTATCATATCTTTATATGTACTCTTTTTAGCTTCAGGAGCCATATTTGAAAACTTAGAATTAACATTTCTTTGAATAATACATAGATTACCAAATGTATCTACATTATACCACTTCGTAAATGTTCCATCAGATGGGTTTTGAGGATACCAGTGTTCAACTGAATTTCTAAATTCAAAAATGAAGTCTTTATATTTTGCCTTGTTGTTTTTCCAAATTAAGTAGTCTAAATAATTTAAAACAATATGTGGTGTGTTAACTCCCATGTTATAGGCAATAGGATCTTTTGTTTCACATAACACCAAGAAATCATTCTTAACTGCTTCTTTAGCTAATCCTTCTGCAACTTCATTAAATGTTGCAAGTTTAGAATAATCATCTACATCATACAAACAATTCAATAGCTTAGTTATCCAGTGCATTACTTTAGGTGATGTATAAGAAACTCTCAAGCAGGATTGAATCATTATATTAAGCTGGTTCCTATCTTTATAAGTAGATTCCCATTCTTTCATTCTGTTAAATTCAGTATTAACATAATAAGGTTTCTTTTGAGTCTTTTGACCAGATACTCTTAAATATTTAATACTCCAAACGCCTTCTTCATTATTTAATGGATATTCTCTTTTTAATATATATTTATCAAAAAGGAAACGGCATTTAATTAAACAATTAATGAAGTTATATGAGAACCATTCTTTATCTATTTCTTTATCGTCCATTAATCCATTTTCAATAACGTTTCTAAAAGTATCAATCAACTTCTTATCATCTAATAATTCATTGATAATCTTTTCATCTGGATTTTTGTTTACGATTTGATTGTTATTAATAAATACTTTCAAGACATGAATTAGAAAATATGGGAACTCGATTATACTTTCAAATCTAACTCTATCTTCTTTTTCAGTCTCCTCATCATATAAATCAACCTTAAAATCAGATTTTATAATATCTTTAATTGAGAGCTTAGCACTTTTATATTTTTTCGGTCTATTGTTCTTTATTTCTTTAATAGAATCATCTTTAATTCTTCCCCAGTCCCAATCACATACATAATCTCTAACATTTCTATCTATGTGCATTTGAACATATCCAGTCATATCGCTACAAGCATCCCATATACTAGCAAATGCATCTCTATCTTCTGAAGTTTTTAGATAGCTCATTAACATAGCTTTTAGAATATCATGCTGTTCTAATTGTTCTCCTCTAGTATTCATGATTTCAAAATATCTATTTAAATCTGTATGTTCAGGAACTTCTATTCTATAAATAACAACGTTTCTTAATTTTGCTATAAAGTCATTTACATCAATGCCACTTTCATTAAATTTGTTTTTAATTACAGTAATACCATTGATGATAGTTTGCTCTAACATCTTATCTTCAACATCATTGTCTTTCAAGTGTGTTAATGTATAGTTTGATTTATCTCTGCATTCAAAAATTAGTGAATTCTTTTGACTTAGATTCAAATAATTAAAAAGTAGATATAATGTTGTTAATCTTTGCTGACCATCAATAACTTCATATAAGTTTTCTTCTCTTTTATGAACAATTAATGAACCTAAATAATATGTATCATCATAATCGTTAATGTCATCAATTAATTGTATTATTTCATTATCAGTCCAAGCATACGCTCTTTGATAAAGAGGTACCATATACTTATCGTCTGAATTGAATAATAAGTTATTATCATCAACAATTCTAAATTCTTTAATTAAAGCTTGCATAAAATTAGTCCTCTTTACCATTCATAATTCTTAATTCTTTATATAATTTGGACCATTTTTTATCTGCAGGTTCATTATTATCTCTATCAACTCTAATCATTAAATTAGCTATATCATTGTGATATCTAGCATAAACAATCTTTGAGAACATAGGAATGTTGTTTGTATATCTATCATTCCACTCTCCAGAAGCATATTTATTAATACTATCAAAGCCAAGATTCTGCATATCTATTCTTAGCATAAATGCCCAAATGAATAGCTTTTTAATAGCTTGTTCATCGAAATTATGGAATTTATCATAATAGCAAAGAACTGCACACTCGAATAAGTCTACAGCATATTTAAATCCAACTGATTTGTCAGAATCAATTATCTTTTTAATATTCTCAAATTTGGTATTAGATTCTAGTTCTCTATTAATGTCATTTAGTAATATTAAATAATGAGCTACCATTTCAAAGAAATCATTTCCTGAAATAAATGGCTCAGTTATTTGAAAATATGGATCTGCTTTCTTTGCTCTTTTAGCATATGTATAAGATGAAGATTCAGAAATGCCCTTATAATTATCTATTTCATTTGCAGTAAATGTTTTAGTCTTTTCTCTTTTTGCCCAGTTAAGAATTGAGAATAAATAAACATCAAATAAATTACAAATACTATTAGGATTAAAAGACTCCCATTTAGATACAGCATGGAACATTTCGTATGGTTCATTTTGCATTTCTCTTAAATGATACGCTTTTAATAAATCATGAGGATCTAGTTCTTTTCCTCTTGTATTTTGAGAATCAAATAACTGGAACGCACTAGTTAATTTATCAACCGTTAAAACAACTACTTCTATGCCATTAGATAGAATCTTTTTGAAGTTTTCTTTTAATTCATTACTTCTCAGTGAGAACCAATTTCTTATACATTCATAATTATTATGGATATTAGTTTGAGCGATTTTACTATTGAAATTATGATATAATAAAGAGCAATCAAAAGACGAATCTAAATAGCACTTAATCAGTACCAATGTAATTAGTCTTTGCTGACCATCAATGATGTCAAATTTATTTTCAGATTCCTCATTTTTATGCAAAATAATAGTTCCTACTCTATATTTGAAATCAGAGTATTTCTCATATTCATCTATAGCAACAGCAATATCATTTAATAAATCAATTGTACTTTTATTTTGCCATTTATAAGGTCTTTGATAATTTGGAATATCTAGATTAATTTTCAATAAATCATCAATTGACATTAATTCAATCATTTTCCATCGCTCCTTCTAAAACACATTATTTAGATACTAACTTACTTAAAGTTCTATATCTTTGATATAGTGTGTCATCTTTTTTTACATTTCCACCTAAGTCTTCTATTGCTTTTCCTATAATAGCTTTCTTGTTAGGCTTGGCATTGTTTGGTATTTCTTTTCCATCACTTAAATCTATGATTGCTAAGACACCATCTTTACTTGTTGTACCTTTATACTTCTTACCAGTAAGGCTTGATGTAAATTCAATATCTTTAAAATGATGCCTATTTTGAGGAAGTATTATTTGCTTTTCTTCCAAAGCATCAGTTGTTTCATCAAATATTTCTTCTTTTGCTTGTTTTGGATATATAACTGTTCCATCAAAAGCAGCTAATAATTGTTTAGCTAAATCTAAGTCAACAGAAAATAATTCAGTGTCGCCTACCTGACTCTTCTTAAAAATAGTATGTAACAATACCTCTTTTGCATCGTAATCATCAACTTTTATTGCGAACTGTCTCTTTAATCCAGCAACATTACAATATCCGTTGTGTTCAAGTTGATACATCCTTGAATCATATTGATCTGATTGACATTTGCCAGTCTTAATTAATCCATCAACTACAGTTGAAGTTAAATATATTATTCCTTTTGCCATAATTCCTCCACATTAAATACTACTTATAATTTATTTGAATCGTCTAGTATAACGACAGTTTTTAGTTGAAAAGTTTTGACATCCATAGAAATTACCATAAGGTCCATGCCTTTTAACAAGAAGTCCACCACATCTTGGACAGTGATTTCTATCTATTACCACTGATTCTTTTTCTATATTTTCAGTTTCTACATTTTCACTTTCTTCTTTAACAACAATTTGATTACTTTTATTTTTTGATATCCTATACTTAATTACAAATACACTAACAATAATAATGGTCAGTACGACACCTGCAATTAAATAAGCCCACCATTGGAATTCACATAGCCATTTAATAAATTTTGCTATCCAAATACATACAAATGATAAAGCTAAAAATACTATCAATCTTACAATCCAATGGCAATCACTCATTATATCTGAATCATAAAAGCCTAATGCATCGAATATTATTCCAATCATTCCAAATGCAAATAAAAAGGATATGATACCAATAATAGATAAAATGATAGTATCAGCAGTTTGATTACCAGTTATTTCTATAAAATTTGTTATTAATTCAAACAAACCTTGCATTTAAAATTCATTCCTTTCCTGAGAGACAATCCTAAAACATTTCAAATTTTCAAAAGTATAAAACTTATATTCATTATATCAAAAAACTCTTTATTTTACTATTGTTTGAGCCCTATTTATTAAGATTTACTTTTAATAATTGTTATTATGAGAAGACTGGTAACAAAGCTCCTGCAAAGGTAGAGGACCTTCCTTTTGATATACCTGAGAATTGGACATGGATTAGATTGAAACACGTATCTTTTCTTAATGGTGGTTTTGCTTTTAAAAGCGATAAATTTAGTAAAGAAGGTATTAGAGTGATTAGAATATCTGATTTTGATGAAAACGGCATAAAAAGCAAAAACATTAAGCGTTATCCTTATGAACCAGCATTAGAACAATATGAGATTAAATGTGGGGATATTTTACTGTGTATGACTGGCGGAACTGTCGGAAAAAGCACTTTTATTCACGAAATAGATGAACCATCATATATAAATCAGCGTGTCGCTCTAATCAGAATAAACAAAATCAACACAGCATATTTTTATACTGTTCTTTCATCTCCTTACTTGGTTGACGTTATCAAATCGAATAAAACCAGTACGAACGATAATATTTCAATGGGCCTCATTGAAGATTTTCTTATACCGTTACCACCATTAATAGAGCAACAACGCATAGTAGAAAAAATAAATTTCTTAGAACCACTGATTCAAGATTATGACAAATACGAGAAACAACTTACTGAATTAGAATCTTCATTTGTGGATAAATTGAAGAAATCAATTCTCCAATATGCAATTGAAGGAAAATTAGTTAAACAAGATCAAAACGATGAACCAGCATCGGTTCTTTTGGAACGTATTAAAGCAGAGAAAGAAGCTTTGATAAAAACAGGCAAAATAAAACGTGATAAGAACGAATCATACATCTTCCAAGGTGATGATAAAAATTATTATGAGAACTTGCCTGAAAATTGGTGTTTTGTTCCTTTAGGAAGTCTTGGAACCTTGACACGTGGCTCAGGGATTAAAAGGTCAGAAACCGTAAATAACGGTTATCCTTGCATAAGATACGGGGAGTTATATACGACGTATAATACAAGTTTTGTTCATGTAAAATCTTTTATTCCTAAAGAGCTATATGACAGATCTCATAAAATCAAAACTAATGATGTAGTTATGTCACTGACAGGTGAAAATAAAGAAGATATTTCAAAAGGCTTAGCCTATTTAGGATTAAACGAAATTGCAATGGGCGGAGATATGGCTTGTTTTTCTCATCACAAAATGAATCCATTATATTTGGTTTACGTCTTGAACTCGCCATATGGTATATCGATTAAACGACAATTAGCAACTGGAGACATCATTGTTCATATGTCAAATGATAGACTATCATCAATAGGAATCCCTGTTCCACCTTTAAATGAGCAAGAAAGAATATGTGAAAGAATTATGTCTATTTGTCGATTAATTGATTAATTTTGCTCACTTTTTCATGAGTGGAGACTTGGATTCTGTAAGGTGGTATTGGAATTAATGTTTCTCTAATTGCATCTATAGATATCGACTCTTGCGCTGTAGCTTTTTTGAACTTTGTTAATTCATTAAAGCCGCTATATGATTTCAAGTAGTAAAAAACATACTCTTCAGTAACGTTGGTGTTGTAGTTATTATATATTTCTATTTTTCCAACATTTGATCCTAAGTGGTATATGCCTTCTCTATAATGTATCCCTACATTACCAATTGTGCCTACATATGGAGTTAAAAGGCATTTTTTAGTAACTTGGCTACGAGAAAGCTGGTTAGATATTTCTAATGGAATGTGACCTTCAAATTCATATATCACTTTTGAGTTTTGGACATTTTTTCCTTTAAAAAGTGGTATCCCATCAGATGTCAAATTAGGATTGACGTACTGAGTATATTCAAATCCTGCCAGCTTCGTTATAAAAGCAATGTTTTTTAATTTAGTCCAAGACCTATATCTTTAGAGATGGAAAAACTAAAGAAGTTAAATGGGATTATAAATCTAGAAGTCATTCCTGGACTAAAGAAATGAAAGAAAAAGCTAGAATTGCTGCACTTAAAAAATATGGAGGTGATGATAAATGCCAAAAGTAACACTTATTCCATCAACAATTAATCCATTGACTCATACAGCCATAGATTCTATAACGAAAAGACGTGTATGTGGCTATGCTAGAGTTTCTACAGATAGAGATGAACAATTTACATCATATGAATCTCAAGTTGATTATTATACTAAACTTATTAAATCTAAAAAGGAATGGGAATTTGTATGTGTTTATACTGATGAAGGTATTACTGGAACATCTACAAAGAAAAGAGATGGCTTTAATCAAATGATAGCTGATGCTTTAGATGGTAAAGTTGATCTCATTGTAACAAAGTCTATTTCTAGATTCGCAAGAAATACTGTAGATACCTTAGTTAATATTAGAATGCTTAAAGAAAAAGGTGTTGAAGTATATTTTGAAAAAGAAAACATTTATACCTTTGATTCATCAGGAGAACTTCTTCTTACAATTATGTCATCTTTAGCTCAGGAAGAATCTAGATCTATATCAGGCAACGTTACATGGGGTAAAAGAAAAGCATTTCAAGATGGTAAAGTATCTCTTCCTTATAAAACATTTCTAGGATATAAAAAAGGTGAAGATGGCTTACCTCAGGTTGTAGAAAAGGAAGCTGATTTAGTAAGACGAATTTATAGAATGTTTATATCTGGAATGAACCAATCAACAATCGCTAGAATTCTAATAAAAGAAAAGATACCAACTCCAGGAGGCAAAACGCACTGGCAGTATTCAACAATAGATTCTATTTTAAGAAATGAGAAATATAAAGGTTCCGCTCTTCTTCAAAAAAGATATACTGTAGATTTCCTTACTAAGAAAGTTAAGAAAAATGAAGGTGAAGTTAATCAATATTATGTTGATGAATCTCATGAAGGTATTATTGATAAAGATGATTGGGATATCGTACAAGCTGAACTTTATGAAAAAGAAAAAATACCAACCAAATCACGTTCAGACAGTGTCTTAGCTGGTAAGATTATATGCGGTTGTTGTGGTAAAGTGTATGGTTCTAAAGTATGGCATTCAACTGATAAATATAGAAAAGTAATATGGCAGTGCAACAATAAATATAATGGCGATGTATGTGATACTCCTAACATTCAGGAAAATGCCGTTAAATCACTGTATTTAAAAGCCTTAGGAAAACTATTAGATGATAAAGAAAAGCTAATTGAAGGCTTAATTTATGTGCGAGACAACGTCTTTAGTGATGATTTCATAAAAGAAATGGGTGACACAAAAAATGAACTTGATTTAATATCTGCAGGTATTAGAAAGCATATAGATGATAATGCCAGAAAAGAATCTGATGTTACTGAATATATGAATTACTACAAAGAACTTACAATCAGGTACACCAGAACTCAAGATAAATGGAATGACCTTCTTCGTGAAGAAGTTAATCGCAGAATGAAAGTCATCAAGATAAACGGCATGATTAAAGAAATAAGGGACTTAAATAAATTAAACTTAGAATTCAACAATAGATTATTCAATCTTACAATCAGCCATATTAAAGTAAATACTAATGGAAACTTAGACTTTGTCTTTAAAGATGAATCTATAATTACACTACCTTATGAGGCCTAGGATGTAATAGTCTTAGGTCTTTTTTATGGTTCGAGTCCCATCGATGCCTAGGATCTTAGCATTAAACCTAGAGAAACAATAATTTTTATAAAATCTGTCACGTCTGTCATGCTCTGTCACGTTTTTGGGTGTGACACTTTTTTATCTATTTAGAGCTCAAAACCTGCAAAAGCATATCAAATATAGGTGTTTTAGCACCAAAATCATTAGTTTTAGCTTCTAGTGTCACGTTTGTCACGCCATTTCCTAGTGTATTTATGAAAATTATTAATTACAGCATTATATACATATATTTATATATATAGTAGTAGTTTAACGATATATAACAATTTAACGATTACTTTTGTATTAAGAGATTAGTACTTCTATTCTTATGCACCCTATTTAAATTACTACTATAAATTTTGATGAAAACTTATGAAAATATGCTGTTTTTAGGCTCAAAATAACAAAAAAAGTCCAATACACTTGGTATTGAACGATTTATACGATAATGGTGACCCGTACGGGATTCGAACCCATGAGTGCATGCGTGAAAGGCATGTGAGTTAAGCCACTTCTCCAACGGGCCATATAAAATGGCGCTTAGTGCAGGGCTCGAACCTGCGACCGATCGGTTAACAGCCGATTGCTCTGCCAGCTGAGCTAACTAAGCGGCTTGATTATTGTAGCATGTGCCAAATTATAATGCAATATTTTTTTGAAAAAATTTAAATTAAATATTGAATTTGTTTTGCAATATCAATTGATTTTTTCTCATCGAATAATAATTTAATTATTTCTAATCCAAGATCTATACTTGCACCTAGACCTCTTGCTGTAGATATTAATCCGTCTGTTATAACTTTTTCTGGATAGTATATAGCATCTTTTAAATATTGTTCAAATCCAGGATAGCATGTAGCTTTTTTATTTTTTAAAAATCCGTGATGCCCTAAAATTACTGCAGGAGCTGCACAAATTGCAGCTATTCTTTTATTATTTTCTAATTGTTTATCAATTAATTTGATAATTTTTGAATTGTTTGACAAATTTGCCGCTCCAGGCATTCCACCGGGAAAAAATAATATATCAGCATCTTCATAGGAAGAATTTTCTAAAAGATTATCAGCTTTAATGACAATTCCGTGAGAGAATTTGACATCCAAAGAATTGGTTATAGAAATTGTTTTTGTTTCGATTCCAGCTCTTTTTAAAATATCAACTACATTGATATATTCCCCTTCTTCATTTCCATCAGCGATAAAGGTATAACATTTTTTCATTTTTCAGCTCCTCAAATATTCTTTTTTGTTACTATCATAAATCTCCATTTGTTCGAATAATCTTTTAAAAATTCATAATTGAATCTTGGAAAAAAAGATTTGAATTTCAAATATTCATCATGATGCAACGCTGAAGTTTCAAAAAAAGCTATTCCATCTTTTGAAAGAACTTTGGAAAGATTTGTTAAAATTCGATAATATGGTTCCATTCCATTATTAGGAGCAAATAAAGCCATTTCTGGTTCGTATTTTATTTCTTCTCCAATTTCATCATCTGTTCCGATATAAGGCGGATTTGAAACAATTAAATCAAACGTTTTTTTGCTTCTAAGAAATTCGGATAGAAAATCGCTTTGCACAATTTCGTAGTCTACGTTATTATGTTTGGCATTTAATGTTGCAACTTTTAAAGCAGGTACAGATAAATCAGATAATGTAACAGGAATATTTAATTGTTTGCTGAGCGAAATACCGATAACTCCACTTCCAGTTCCAATGTCTAAAATATTGGTAAATTTTTTAGTTGATGCATAGCGTTTGATTATCAAATCCACTAATTCTTCAGTTTCTTGTCGTGGAATCAATACGGCTGGAGTAATTTTGAATTTTAATTTATAAAAAGTCACTTCACCAATTAAGTAATCAATAGGATAATTTGGGTTGTTCTTTATAGTTTTTAAAATAGGTTGAAGTATATTATCATCTAATTCAAGCTCGCTGCTTAATTCGTATTTTAATGAAAATAAGCGCTCGATTAAACGACGACTAGCAAAATAGTCGTATTTTGAGTTTTTAGTTAATATTCTTAGAAACTCATAAGCTTTCACTTTTTCATTGACTCCAAGACTAAATCTTTTTGATGCTCAGTTAAAAGAGCTTCAATAATTTCATCCAATTCACCTTCCATTACACGATCAAGTTTCTGTGTTGTAAAGCCAATTCTATGATCGGTAACTCTATTTTGTGGATAATTGTAGGTTCTAATTTTTTCGCTTCTTTCGCCAGTACCAACTTTAAGTCTTCTTTCAGCACCGATTTTAGCATTTTGTTCTTCATCATATTTGGCTTTTAATCTAGCTCTTAAAAGTTCCATTGCTATTTCACGGTTTTGTATTTGTGATCTTTCGACTTGGCAGGTGACAACAATTCCAGTAGGTACATGGGTAATACGAACGGCACTTTCAGTTTTATTGACGTTTTGTCCACCGGCACCTTGGCTTCTATATGTATCTATTTCAAGATCGCTTTCGTTGATTTTTACATCTACTGCGGTTGTTTCTGGCATAACTAATACCGTGGCAGTTGATGTATGAATTCGACCATTTGTCTCTGTCTTCGGAACACGTTGAACACGGTGGGATCCACTTTCAAATTTTAACTTTGAATAGACATCTTTCCCTTTAATTTTAAATGAAACGAAGGAAAATCCCCCCAAACTTGTAGGAGATTCATCGATAAGTTGCATTTTCCAATGATTTTTTTCAGCGTATTTAACATACATTCTATAAAGATCACCAGCGAAAATATTTGCTTCATCACCGCCGACAGCACCACGGATTTCCATGATAATGTTTTTCCCATCATTTTCATCTTTAGGAAGCAATGAGATTTGAATCTTATCATATAATTCTTCCATTAAATTTGATTGCTTTGTGTATTCTTCAGAACCTAAAAGTTGTAATTCAGGATCTTTTTCCATCTTTAATAATTCAGCATCTTCCTTGTTTTGTTTAGCTTGGAGATATTGATTATATAGATTTACTGTTTCTTCAATATTGCTATGTTCAATATTTAAACTGCGAACTTTATCAGAATCTTTTAAAATTTCATCATCTGTTAATAATCTATCTATTTCATCATAGCGTTTTTTGGTAATTTCAGCTGTGTCTAATACATAATCTTTTTCCATTATCTTTTCCTCTTTCTACTATTAGGGTTTACATTGTAACGTCTTTTAATTTTCTTTTCTTTTTCCCAAATTTCTTTATCGTACCAATGAGTTTTTATATTCATATAAGAATATTTGTAAAACTTATCATTGATGTGCATAGCCATATAAATATATGACATTCCTAAGAAGATCAAAAGACCTATAATGGTATATTTTGCTCCTTGGCTTAATCCTTCTGGACTATAGGACAAAGTGTAGTTTATAAATTGATTTTCTTCGTTGCTATTAATAGATTCAAATCCGATTAATCCGCCTTGTGAGCGATACATTTTAACATTTTCTGATGTTGCTTTTCCACCTTCAATATAAGAGCGTGTTAAAGTCCAACCATTATCGTATGGAATATTCAAGACTGTATAATGTAATTTATCTTCAGTGAAATCAGTAGTAAACTTCAAAGTATTTGCATCACGATAGGTGATATTGTAGTGTTTATTCTCTTCAAGTTGCTTATCTGTATCTTCAATGTATTGAGAATAATATGAATATTGAACTGAAGGTTGTGGGAACATATTTGTGAGTGAAGTTGTATTATTTCCACGAATATCACCCATGACAAATCCAACTATCTTTTTAACTGGTCGATCTGTATAAAATCCACGGGCATATTTCCAGTCATAAGAACCATCATAGGTATTAACATAATGGTGATCATAATTGATTATTTGATCATCTTCATCGATTAGGAAGAATTTTAAATTGAAGCCGAATTTAGCATTAACACTGACATAGCAACCAGAATCCTTATCATCGCGATTAGCTCCAGAGCAGACAGGAGTATTGAAATTCATTACGATTCTTGTCCAATAAGGAAGATAACCATTGATGACATATTCATTTCCATCTTCATCTATAGGAGTTTTGCTATGGGATTTATCAAGATCATTCCATCTTGTATAAATCATATCGCTTTCTATTTCAGAAACTTCATTATAGCTTCCATTTTCAGTTCCTAAAATATGACTTCCATCAGAAGACCAGTCAGGAATTCTAACTTCTAAGTTATAACTTGCATTTGATAAAGTTCTTGTTGCTTTTGAATAATAAGATGAAGAATTGTTCAAAGTATCATTTTCTCCAGAAAGATGATTAAATGCTTTTGCATCTTCAGATTTTAAAGTCTTTAAATCATCGCTATTGATTATTCCGTATTTTAAGTAAACTGTTTCATTTTTATTTTCATTTACATAACTTGTGGACATAGCACTAGAAGAAATTAATGTGTCATATGTAAAGAATGTATCGATATAGCGAGTATTTAAATATAATTTGTGATTTGTTTTATTCTTTTCAAGAACATTTTGTAAATTTTTTAATTCTTCATCGCCATTTGCATCAAGTGTTGAGACATCGACAAAACCATAAGGAATGTTGACATCATCTGCTTTTAATAAATAGTATTTAATGCCTAATATTGAATCAAGATTATATCTTTTTTCATTGACACTCATCGACCAAGAATCATTGTAATTAATTCTTGACCATCTTAACATATCTCTTAAATCAGTAGCGTAGTTAGTGTTAAATGTTGATATACCATTGTATCCGATGTTCATTTGATAGTTATTGGCACCGCGATCTACGGTAGAATCAAAAATTCTAAAGAAAGTTGTATCGTAATTATTTAATGCAGAGACTATTTCTCTTTCTTGTGAAAGATTGTTGATACCTCCAGCTAAATCTTGATATCTTTGAACTCCTTGACCAACGATTGTCGCATTTCCTTGAATTACAGCTTCTAAAGCAACTAAAGCCAAAACAATATTTGGAAGTTGTTGCTTTTTGAACATTGTGCGCATGATAACATAGCAAATTAAAGAATAAATAATTTGATATATGACAACCCAGTTTCGACCATCAGGATCATAGAATGTATTGGTATTGTTCTTTTGAATATTATCGGCTAAGAAATATGTGATAATCATCATGGTAATTGAAAAGACAATACTTATATCTAAATAGTATTTAGGCATTTCTTTTCTGTTTTCAAAGTGAATTAAGAAAAAGACAATCATCCAGCAAGAAGCCATAACTTCCCAACGGCCATATAAAGCAGAACCACCGAAAAATACGTAATAGGCAAAAGGAGTAAAAAGCATTAGCATTGTGCCAAAACATCCGACAAGATGAGACCATTTTTTGGTTCTTATTGAATCTAAAATTGAAGGAACAAGCATGAGCATTAAAGGAGTGAAAACAAAGATTGAACTCATAGTGTTGTTATACCATCTTGGACGATACAAATTGCTAGAGAAACAATTGAAGTTCATAAAGAAGAACGATGATAAAGGATAAGCGGCTTCATAACTTGTTGGGAAAACAAACAATAATTTTAATAAGGATAAAGAATCTTTAGCATCGAGTAATTGTTTGAAATAATTTGAACCATTTCTAATTGAAGAAATATTTAAACCGACTTTTAATGAAGGAATCCAAACAACAGCTGTGATCATTACGCCAGCTAGATATCCTAAAACACCTTCAGCAAAAATTCTTAAAGCTTCATTTCCAGAACGAGTTTTCCAAGTTTGAATTACTCTGAAGAAAACGTATACCATACTGGAAATCAAAAAACATATCATGAAGAAATAATTGGTAAATCCTAATAAGCAGATAGAAATTATCAAAACGATATTTCCTTTTTTGCTCAGTACTCTTTCAATTCCCCATAAAAGCAAAGGTAAAAAACAAACTACATCAAGGAAATGGAACCAGAGATTATAGAAAACATATCCGCAGAATGCGAAGGCGATAGCTCCGATTCGTTTTGTTGATTCTTGCATTTTGAAAGAGCCAAGATAACAATAGAATAACAATCCAGCAGTGGTTATTTTGACCATTTGTAAAATTCCTTGAATTTGTGAAATCCAATTTCTAGGAAAAATTAAATATATAAGAGTCCAAGGAGAAGTTAAATTATAAAAAGAATAAGCCCCAATATTGTTTACACCGAGAAATCCTGATGTGTCCCAAAGAGGAAAAACTCCTGTTTGGAAGAAATAATGCCAATCATCATAAGCATTATAAGCAAAAGGAATCATTTGTAAGACATAATCACCACCCATAGGAACGGTAAACATATTTGTAAAATATGTTGTGGCGAAACATAAGAAAGACAATACAAATAAAATAAATCCTATTTGGCAATATTTATTTCTTTTAATTTTATCCCATTGTCTTTTTAACCAAATTTGGCCTTCTTCAAGCCAATGAGGAATATAATATGGAATTAAATCTTGAAAAAAGTATTTAATTGAATTGGTATTCATTATAAATCTCCTTTTTTTGTTTAGCTATGCTATGGGTGATATTTTAACACAAAAATATATCGCTGTTAAGTGACTGGAGAATCTAACATATTACTTATTGTGGAATAATTAGCAGTAAAATATTTAAAAATCTATTTTATTGTTAAGAATTTGTAAATATGTTAAAATAAAAAGACGGAGGTTAATGATGCCGATAGATTTAAAATTGGACTCCAATAAAGTTTTTCATAAAGTTTTCGAAGGAACAAAACCTGGTTATAATGCTACACAAGTTGATACATTTTTAGATATTGTAATTAGTGATTATGAAGCAGTTGAAGCTTATGTTCAAAAAACAGACGAACTTATTGATAATCTCAATAAAACTAACAAAATGTTAAAAGATCGTTTGACAACAACTGAAGCTAATTTAGCGGTTTTGGAAGAAAAAATGAAAAATATTTCTGATAATGAAAGCGTATCTATGGCTAATTTAGATTTGCTAAAAAGAATTTCAACTTTAGAACAAGCTCTTTTTAAAGCAGGTATTAACCCAAGCAATATAAAATAATAATAAATCCGGTCCGGATGACAGCTAGGAAACTAGAGGAAAGTCCATGCTCGCACTTTCTGAGATGAAAGTAGTGTTTGTGCCAAAGGAAAAAATAACTTTGGGCAGGGAGGAGTCCCTGACGGCGGAAGATTTCCTGAAATGGAATATTCTGTAACGCTCCACAGTGACGAATCAGGTGGAAACATCTGGGTGAAACGCGGAAAGCCCCTCAAGCGAGAAACCTAAATTTTGGTAAGGGAAGTCAAAAGCGGGAATCAAACTGCAATTGGCAAGCTTCGGCTTAGATAAATTGTCGTCCTCGACAAAACATGGCTTATAGGATCGGATACTCATTTTGGAGGCTACTATGAATTTACCTAATAAAATTACAATTTCACGATTAATAATTGCGGTGATTATGATATTTTTCGCTGTATTTCCTTGGGCAAATGTAGGTGCTTCTAGTATATTAACCACGTTAGGTAATACTGGCTTTACTATTCTTGATTTAATTTTAGCAATTCTTTTTGTTGTTGGTTCAGCAACTGACGCAATTGATGGAAAAATTGCTAGAAAATATAATTTAATAACAGATTTTGGAAAATTTTTTGATCCTTTAGCAGATAAATTCTTAGTAAATTCGGCTTTGATTTTTTTAGCATGCTATGGAAGAATTCCAGCTTTGATTATAATTTTGATGATTGGAAGAGATTTAGCAGTAGATGGAATAAGATTTATGGCTGCTTCTAAAGGTGAAGTGATTGCAGCTAATATATTTGGAAAGTTAAAAACTGTATTTCAAATGGTAACTATTCCATTTGTTATGTTAAATGGTTTTCCATTTAATTATTTATTTAAGGAACATACATATATATTCTTAGATGTTTTGTTGAGCATTACTTGTGCCATGAGTCTTATTTCAGGCTTTATCTATCTTTATAGAGGAAGAAAATACATACAATGTGCCAAGTAGATATTTTAGATTTGTTCCACAAAATGGAAGAAAAAGGATTATTTCTCTGCTCTGTTGAAAGTTTAACAGGGGGACTTTTTGCTTCTACTATTACAGGAATTCCGGGTGCTAGCCATATTTATAAAGGTTCTTTTGTAACTTATTGCAACGAAATAAAAAATATTATAGGTGTACAAAAAGAAACTCTTGAAAAATATACAGCTATTTCTAGAAAAACTGCCGAAGAAATGGTTATTAATGGCGTAAAAAAATTAAATTGCAATGTCGGAGTTAGTTTTACTGGTAATGCAGGTCCTGAACCTTCAGAAGGAAAACCGGTAGGACTTATATATATTTCAATTTATTTAAAAGGAAAAATTTATACATATGAATTGAATATTGTCGATGAAAGAAACAATGTCAGAAAAAAATGTGTTGAATTTGCTTTAGAAAAACTTTATGAATTAATTGGATAGTTTTGTAAAAAAATATTGAAAAATTGCTTTTATAAAATAGGAGATTAGAATTATGGCAACAAAGAAAACAAAAAGCGTAGAACTTGATGATTCTTCAGCTGAAGAAAGATTAGAAGAAACATTAAAGAAGATTGAAGTTACATTTGGTAAGGGTTCTATCATGAAACTAGGTGATAGAGCTGTTGTTGATGTCAGTGTTATTCCAAGCGGATCTATTATGCTTGACAATGCTTTAGGTGTTGGAGGATATCCTAAAGGAAGGATTATAGAAATTTATGGTCCTGAATCTTCAGGTAAGACTACATTAGCATTGCAAGCTATTGCTGAATGTCAAAAAGCAGGAGGCAGAGCTGCATTTATAGATGCTGAACATGCTATTGATCCTGAATACGCTAAGGTACTTGGTGTAGATATTGATGAATTAATTTTGTCTCAGCCAGATTCTGGTGAGCAAGCATTAGAAATTGCAGATATGTTAGCTTCCTCTCAAGCTATTGATCTGATTGTTGTTGACTCTGTAGCAGCCTTAGTTCCGAAAGCAGAAGTTGAAGGAACATTAGAAGATAATAATATTGGTCTTCAAGCTCGTCTTATGAGCAAGGCGTTAAGAAGAATGGCACCAGTTTTAAATAAATCATTGTGCACAATAATTTTTATTAATCAAATTCGTGAAAAGATGAGTACAATGCCTAGTTATGCGCCAGGTGGAAATGAAACTACTTCTGGTGGCCGTGCATTAAAATTTTATGCCTCAATTCGTTTAGATATAAGAAGAACAGAAACTTTAAAGACTTCTGATGGCAGTGCTTATGGAAATGGCGTAACTATTAAAGTTGTAAAAAATAAAGTGGCTCCACCATTTAAAACTGTAAAAGCTTCTATTATTTATGGAAAAGGTCTTGATCATATTACAGAAGTTACTGATATCGCAATCGCTTTTGGTCTTATTAAGAAAAGCGGAGCTTGGTTCTCTTATGGAGAAGAACGAATAGGTCAAGGTAAACTTAATGCAGTAGCTTATGTTCGTGAAAATCCTGAAGTTGCTGAAATTTTAGAAAAGACTATTAAAGAAAAATTAGCTGCAGGAGAAATACCTGATTTTAAAAAAGCTTAAATTAAAATATTAATTGATAAGGGGGTGAAATCTGATTTGATTTTCATCCTCTTTTTTGTTTATTTAAATATCTATTTATTTAATTATAAAAAAGGGCTATAGTTTATCACTATAGCCATGAGCAAAAGGAATTTTTATGTAAGAATTAATTTGCAATTTTTAGAAGAAGATTTCTCTTCTTAACATATAAAGAATTTGTTTGTAAATTTTATTGGATTTTTTTTAAAAAAATTACAAATTCACTTTTTGGGAATGATTTTAATAATTCCCTCTATTAAGATAACACGAAAAGAATTTTTGTTCAATAAAAACATCAGGAATTCTTGTAGAAGATTCATAAGCAGCCATGATAAATAGGTAAATAAAGTTAAAAAATAGGTTGTAAATTGTATTATCAACTAGACCTATCAATTCAACTGCTAATAAAAATATTAAGAAAAATAATTGATAAGGATTTTTCTTTTTAAAAGCTAGAGTAAAAATATTGACCAAATGGAAAAAGTAAAAAGCTAATCCAAAACTTCCTCCCATTACTAATGTCGTGACAACTGTATTATCTAAAAGCCTAATATATCCTTCATCGACTCCTAGAATATTGCTTAAAGCGTTGATTGAAGGACCAAATACTGGCTGTTTTAAAAATAATTCGATTCCAAGTTGATGGGCAGGTATTTCCCCTTTTAAAAAAGTTGATAAATATCTTAAGCTAGAAATCATGACATCGACGAATGTATCATTGACAAAGAACAATATGGATAAGGCAATTCCAAAAACGAATATGGAAAAAATAATGTAATATGGACAATATTTATAATTTTTAAAAGTAAAGAAAATTAAAGGAATAATTATACATATTGTACAAAGAATACCACTGACAGTTCTCAATTGATAAATGGCAGATATTAAAATAGCAAGTATAGGAAGATACCACCATTTTTTTTTGCTGAAGAAAAATGAGATAAAAGGCAAAGTAATTACTAAAATTGAACTTGCCATTGTTGAAGATTGAATCCAACCTATATTTATTGTTGTTCCAACATTCTCATAGCCTATTCTTCCATAGAAAATAAAAACTTGAAGAGATATCAGAGTTGCTAAAATGATTAGACTTTTTGAAAAATATTCAAAAACATTATCACCATATAAAATAGGAACAAAAATTAGATAGAATAATAAAATGAAAAATAAACCTAGTAAAAAGTACAAGGATTCTTTATATATAGGAGTACCAAAGGAGAATTGAATAATTAATGAAATTACAAATATTGCATAAAGAGGTATTAAAGATATTGCAATTCGCCCAAAACGAAACTTTGGTCGTCTTATAATGATAAATAGAGTCAACGAAATAACAATTGTGCACGCAAAGATAAAAAGCCCTAAGTCGATATTATTGAAACTAATAGGATTATAAACCATGGCAGGAACTAAAAGAACTAATGATAAATATCCTCTGCCATCTTTTCCAAATAATGGCAAAAAGCATAAAATAGCTGAAATGATAGCGGATGGTATATTAAAATTTAAAACCCAACCGATTAAAGATATTATTCCTAATGTTATAGGAAAAAATATAGAATCAACATATTTTTTTGCATATTTCATGCTTTTATAATACCATAATTGAAAATCAAAAACTTTATTTATATCTTAACTTAATTTAAGAAGTGCAATGAAATCAAATTTAAAAAGATAAATAAATATTTTAATAATGATATATTTATTTAATTTCATTTATAGAAGACATTTATTATGCAAATAGTTTAATATTTGCTAGATTTGGTTTATCCATATTTAGTACTGCATTTTGGTAGAAATAAGATTCAAAGTAGGTAACATCTTTTTCTTTTTCTTTATCGGCTAAAATGTAATTTCCAGTATTTTTATCGTAAACGTAATAATCTTTGCTTCTTCCAAGGCCTTTAGCGGTAGCAGTATAGCCATTGCAGGAAATATTCAATTGACCACAAATACCACTCCAGTAATATTTGTTGGTATAATTTCCAATTCTTATAGAAGCATCAAGATATGGATGGGCTCTATAGTTTGGAGTTTTATTTGGATCTGACAATTTCATTCCAGCGGTAACAAATGCAAAGTCAGGTTTGATATATTCAATGAAATTAGTTTCGTTTGAACCATTGGAAGCATGATGAAGAGCTTTGAAAATAACAAAGTCTTCAGGTGAAGTTAAATTTGGATAAACTGGCATGAATCTATTGCATTCAGCTTTTTCCATATCACCAGCCATGAATAATTTGGTATTTTTATATTTAATCATCGTAGCAACGGATTGGTTATTTTTACTCGATAATGTATAGCCTTCGTGCCAGAAGAAATCGATTGAAAAATCATCATCAACTTTTAAAGTATGTATTTTCTTTTCTGTATTGACGAGCTCTAGAATATTATAGACTTCAACATCTGGGAATTTGGATGATACATTATTGACAATTTGATCGTTAGAAGAATGATCTCCAGTTATCATCATATTGATATTGGTTAAATTTTGGAAAGGATTTCCTGAAGTAATGCCACCATAGTGATCAGAATCTGGATGGGTGATAATCAAAAGATCTAAGACGCCATCAAGAACATAAGTATCGATTACTTTTTTAACGTTGCTGGAATCAGAAGCGGTTCCACCATCGATTAAAATATCGAAGTTTTTATAAGTTATTAAATTTGAATCGCCGTAAGTTCCAACCATTTCTACACTATGAATTACAAAACCTTCGGCATTATCATCAGTTTCATAAACCATTGAAAATGATTCGAAAGAGATATTTTCTTTTTCAGAAACTAATTTTATAAATGTATAGTTTTCATTAGAAATATCTAAGATATATTGCTTTGAGCCATCTAATTCAATAGTTTTTATTTCAATAAAACCTTTTCCCTTTTCTGCTCCATATACTTTTAATGTTCCAGAATTTGAATTTGTGTTTAAAGTAATTTCTTTGATTATTCCATTTGATTCAATTAAAGCCTCTCCTTTTTCATATATTGTTAAATTTGAGGAGAAGAATGAATTGGTAATTGTAATTTTTGTATTGCTATCTAGTTTATGTTCTTCCTGATATTTTTTATCTTCTCCTTCTTCATATGATGAGAAAACATATTCAGATTCGATAGTGTTTTGACCATAATCTTTAACAAATACAGCTGTTATGATTGAATTTTGTGTTATTAATAAAGAAGATTTGTTATCATAGAAATTTTGTTTTTGGCCATTGAGGAAAAGATATTTAATTTTGTATCCTTCATCAGGTAAAATTGTTACATTTATTTTTTCTTCGAAATTTATATTTGAATATTTATTTAATTGAATAGAACCATTTTGTGATGATTGTACTTCAACAGTATATGTTGCCGCCTTATAAGATATCAATGAAGGATTAACAAATAATATTTGACCATTTCTATTTTCAATTTTTCCTTTTAATTCAACGAAATAATCAGGATTGAGATTTTTCTTAATAGATTTATTTTCTACGACAATAGATTTGCTTCCATCGCTCAATGTGATGTAGTTATTATCAATGCTTGTAACTGTACCTTTAATAATATATTTATTTTCATCAATTCCTGTTAGTGAAGCTCCGATTTCTAAAGCTTTTTCAATTGATATTTTTTCATATTTTGGCTCTTCAACATAACCAGTATGTTTGATTTTGATAAAATAAGCATTAGTATCATAATTGCTAGGGTTTTCAATTCGGAAAGAATCGCTGTCGTTTAAAGTATAAGTATATAAATATCCAGAATTATCACCATCGGTTAAATATGTCTTTTCGCCGGTTAATAAATTTCCATCTGAAATATCATCATATATTTTTAAATTATTATAGTATCCATATAAGTGAACACTTATTTCAGCTATGGTTCCTATTTTATCAGATTTAATATATCCACCATTTTTTTCAATTGTAAATTCTGTTGGATATGTTTCATTTAAATATACACCATTCATCTCCAAATAAGGATGCTCGTTAACTTCATCGGGAAGAATTTCAATGGTCGTTTCAACTAAAGGGAGTTTATTTAATATTTCTTCTTTTTCATAATTGCAATTATTGCAATAAATTCTTTTTTTGCCTTCGGAAATAGGAGTAGGTTCATCGATTATTTCTTCGTTTAAATCATGAGATTCAATATCTTTTTTTTCTCCACAATCTAAGCACTTATGAAAGTGATAGTTTTCATCAAATTCATAATTTTTATTGAATTTATGTCCTGTGGCATCTACTTCGATATTTTTTTCATATCCACATTCACATTTTAATTTCTTTTCTCCTTTTTCGGTACAAGTAGGATTTTTTATAGTTTCTTCTTTAAAATTATGTTCGACTTTTGTTGATGTTATCTCGTTGCAAATTTCGCAAATATTCCAATGGTATGAATCATCATATCTTGTAACTTCGCTGTGGACATGTGGCTCTTGAATTCTGCAGCCTGTAAGGCTTGCAAGGAAGATAATAGAGCATAACACTGATTTAAATTTTGATTTCATTTTTTCCCCTCTCATAATTGAGATTAACATTAAAATTTTGTAAAAACAACTCTTGTTTTTTATAAAAATAAGTGCATATTAAAAGTATTTTTGCTATTTTTTAATTAATTTTTAAAATATATTTTTATAAAAATTTAAATTATGAAAATAATTTAAATTGTAAGCGCTTATTTTTCTTTATGCAAAAAATCATCTTGAAATGCTATAACAAGATGATTTTTTAATTTTAGAGTGGATTTTCAAAGAAATGACCATGGGTGTGATTCTTTTTGTCAAAAGAATTAGATTTTTCATTGTTTTTAAGACTATTTTTAAAATTGCTGATAATCTTAAAAGTTTCTTCTTTCGTTTCGGTAGTAAAGACTAATCTAAAGAAATTTACGCCTATTATATTTTGAATTTCATCCATATTATTTAATATTTTGCTATTCCATATATTTGTTGTGCAATCTGAATTAAAAGTTATAGGAAAGGTAGCAAAACGATCTTTTAATGCATATTTATTAATTTTACATTTTCCACACATATTTAATCTTTTTAATGGACAATATCTAGAATGCATTAAGCATGTTCGTCCATAGACAATCAATTCTAAATTAGGATATGTTAAATATTTTGAAAAATAATTTTCTATTAACTTATTTATATTATCCTTGCAAATTTCTTGGGATAAAGTAATTCTATTGACTCCTAAAGAAGATAATATTGCAACAGTTTCGTAATTTGTAACATTTAAAGAATAATCGGAGACTAAAATTTTATTTTTATCTTTATAGTAATCGATAGAGCCTAATCCTCCAAATAATATTTCTTTGTCATCATCGATATATTTAGGATTGTTGCGATGGATAAAATTTTTATAGTAGATGTGTTCTATTTCTAATTCTTTGGCAGCTTCATATTGTTCTTGTGTATATACTTGAACTGAAATTTCAGGTCGATGTAAATCAAATTTTTGAGGAATTATATTATTAGGTTTATTTAAACTTGTTTTTCTATATAATCTTATGGAATCCAAATTGGCTATAGCTTTTCTTCTTAGTTCATTGATTTCTTTTAGAGGAATAAACGCTTTATCATCTAGATTAACTATGAAGTTTCCTATTCTATAGGGTGTATTATTAAGTTTATTCAATTGGTCGTATATGTTTTGTTTAGTAGTTGGCAAAGATATAGCTTGTTCGATAATGTTATCGGATTTGGCGTAAGCTTTATAATTTTGGCATTCTAATTTTAAAAGCAAAGGTTGACCGATATGACCAGTAACTTCCATATTAATAATAATTTTTTTATATTCTTTGTTGGTAAGACTTTTTTCTATTTCTTCAACAAATTTAATATCTTTAGTTTTGTATACTTTAGCATTTAAATCGACTTTTTCATCGGAATATATAATGACTGTTTTATCGCTTGATTCACAAGGATTAAAAGAGGCATCGAAAAGTTTTAAAACAGGTATACTAATTTCTTCAAATGGATTTTTTGTTTCTATTCTGATTTGATCGCCTTTATTGAGCTTTTTAAATAGTTTAATCCAAACTTTATTTTTATGGACTTTTACAACTCTTCCAATTTCATATCCAAAATTATTTGGTCTTTCAATATTTGTAATATTCGAACTATTTTCTCCGAACATAAAACCTTTTGTGTATGTTCGATTAAAGACTTTATTAAGAGCATCGGAATCTATTTTTTGATCATCTAAAATATGGCGGTAAGTGTTTGTAACACTAGCTACATATAAAGGTTCTTTCATTCTTCCTTCTATTTTATAGGAATCGACAAATTTCATTTCTTTTATAAATGAAGAGGCATTGAGATCTTTCATCGAAAGAAGATAACCAGTTTTAACATTAGTATTATTTAAAGTATCAATAAGAGTATAAACTTGTCTGCAACATCCAGCACAACGTCCGCGATTTCCACTTCTTTCTCCAATCATTGAACTCATTAGACAATTGCCTGAGTAACAGACGCAAAGTGCACCATGAATAAAGGCTTCAATATCAATTCCTAAGCCTTTTTTTATTTCTTCCATTGTTTTTATGGGTGTTTCACGAGCAAAAACAATTCTTTTCACGCCCATATTTTTCATTATTTTTGCACCATGATAATCATCTATACCAATTTGAGTTGAAGCATGGGCTTCTAAAGTTTTGTAATGATTGGTTATGTAATTAATAATGGCTAAATCTTGAACAATAATCGCATCAACATTCATTTTTGCCAATTGATCAATAGTGTTATAAACTTCTTTTAATTCTTCATCATATAAAATAGTATTCATTGTGACAAAGACTTTAATATCTCTTAAATGAGCGTAATCTATATAATCTTTTAAATTATCTAAGCTGAAATTTCTAGCATATGCTCGGGCACTGAATTTATCTAATCCAAGATAAACGGCGTTGCATCCGTTGCTTATTGCTGCATAAAAGGCTTCGGGACTCCCAACGGGAGATAATAATTCATTTTTTTTATCCATGTGATTATTTTAACATCTTTTAGATATTTAAACATCGGTAAATTTAAAGTATTATATATATGTTATGAAAAAATTAGAATTATTAGCTCCAGTAGGAGACAAAGAAAGATTAGAAGCGGCTGTTTATTTTGGCGCTGATGCTGTTTATTTTGCCGGAAAGAAATTTGGATTAAGAGCTTTGGCAAGCAATTTTGATGAAAATGAAATCAAAGAAGCAGTTGAATTTTGCCATGAACATAATGTTAAAGTTTATATTACTGTTAATATTTTAGCTCACAATGCAGATTTTACTGGTATGGTTGATTATCTTAAATATTTAGATTCGGTGCATGTTGATGGCGTAATTGTCAGCGATCTTGGAATTGCTCATTTAGTTAAAGAATATACAAACTTAGAATTGCATGTATCAACACAAGCTAATATAACCAATAAAGAATCTGCTAAAATATGGGTAAAATTAGGAGCAAAACGTTTGGTTTTGGCCAGAGAATTGAATGTTCAAGAAATAAAAGAAATTAAAGAAGCAGTTGGTGAAAATATAGATATCGAGTGCTTTTGCCATGGCGCAATGTGTATTTCATATAGCGGAAGATGTTTATTATCAAATTATTTTGTGGGAAGAGATTCTAATAGAGGGGCTTGTGCACAGCCTTGTCGTTGGAATTATGCACTATATTCTAAAAATGAACAAAATCCTATAGATGAATATTTTCCTGTTGAAGAAGATGCAAGAGGAACTTACATTCTAAATAGTAAGGATATGTGTTTGATTGAACATATCAAAGAACTTTCTGAAGCTGGAATAGTTAGCTTTAAAATAGAAGGTAGAATGAAATCCACTTATTATGTTGCAACTGTTGTTAATGCATATAGAAGAGCTATAGATAATTATTTAGATAATAAAGAACCAGATTTTGACTATATTAAAGAATTACAAAAAACCTCTAATCGTTCTTTTACAACAGGCTTTTATTTCAATAGCAATCAAAAAACAAATAAAGATTCTTCTTTACTTGCGCAAACTTATGATTATGTTGCTATAGTTGTGGAAGATGCAAAAGATGGCTTTGTTCAAGTTGAACATAGAAATAAATTTATTGTTGGTGATGAATTAGAAGTTTTATCTCCTAGTGATTGCTTTTGCAAAAAAATTAAGGTAGAAGAAGTAAAGGATGAAAACGGAATATTGCTTCAAGAAATAAAAAAGGTTAAACAAAGAGTATGGATAAAAACAGATTTACCTTTAAGAAAAAATGATATTCTGCGCAAGAAAAAATAATATGAAATTAAAAGATAATAAAATTTATAGGATGATTATCATTCCTATCTGTGTTGTACTTTGTTTTTTTGGAAGATTTATTCCTATTCCTAATTTATCTGGCGATGCTGTAGGAGTTTTAAGTATATTTCTTGGCTCTTTAATTCTTTGGTTGACAATAGGTATTGATTGGCCGAGTTTGCTTTGTATTTTTTCGTTAAGTTTTTTAGAAAACCTTTCTTTTGCTAAAGTATTTTCATCGAGTTTTGGAAATTCTACATTTATATTTCTTCTATTCACGTTTATATGTACTTATGCATTATCTAAAACCTCTTTGATAAAAAGAGTAGCTATTTATTTTATCAATTTAAAACTGGCGAGAAAGAATGATTATTGGTTTACATTTTTGTTTTTATCAGCTGTTTTAATTTTGGGATTATTTATTTCACCATCAGTTTTGTTCGTTATTATTTTACCGATATTAAATGAAATATTTGAACTAGCAAACATAGAAAAAGAAGATAAAATAGCTAAAATTTTAATGCTTGGTTTGGCTTTTACAGTTTCAATAAGCAGTGGCATGACTCCTATTGCTCATGTTTTTCCTATTCTTGCTATGAATGCGGCGAATATAACAATTTCTCCTATAGCATATATGGGTTTAGCAATTCCAGTAGGTTTAGTTACATTTTTACTTATGCTTGTTGTCTTTAGGATATTTTTAAAAATTGATGAAAATAAGTTGAGTAAGGTGGATATTTCAAAATTAAAAGAAAATTTAGAAAAAGTAAGCAAAAAGGATATATTTACAGTAAGTATATTTGGAATAGTTATTCTTCTTTGGAATATTCCTTCCTTATTTAAAGAAATTTCTCCAGCGTTTTATAATTTTATAAATCAATATGGTACTGCTATGCCACCATTGCTAGGTACTTTATTATTATGTATTATACGTATAGATGATAAACCTATAATTAAAATCGATGATGCTTTTAAAAATGGAGTACCTTGGGGAAGTTTAATAATGTGTGCCGCAACATTAGTTTTAGGTAGTGCTCTAACAAATGATGCTATCGGTATAAAAACTTTTTTACAAAATAGTTTAGGAAATTCTTTAGGAAATATTCCAGAAATATTATTATTAATTATTTTTATTGTCTGGGCAGCAATTCAAACTAACTTATCTTCAAATATGGTTACAGCAACTTTAGTAGCGACAATAGCTTCATCAATTATGATGAATATGTCTTCTTCTTCTTTGAATATCAATGCTGTTATCTGTTTGATAGGAATGATGTCGAGTTTTGCTTTTGCAACTCCACCATCAATGCCACATATTGCGATAACTGCAGGAAGTGAATATTGTACGACAAAAGATGTTTTAATATATGGATCAACAGTTATGGCTATATCTGTTTTAGCAGCATTATTAATCGGATATCCGTTAGGTTTATTATTGGTATGAGGTTTAAATATGAAAGATTTAATTAAAGCACGTGAAGAAATAGATTTGATAGATACAGAGATAATTAGATTATTCGAAAAAAGAATGGATATTGTAAAAGATGTTGCAATTTATAAAATTGCCAATAAATTACCTGTATTGGATTCTTCAAGAGAAAATGCAATGTTAGAAAAAAATATAAATAAAATCAAAAATGAAGAATACAAGAAGTATTATGAGAAAGTTTTAAAAGGATTTCTCGAAGCTAGTAAAGATATGCAAAAAGAACTTCTTAAATAATAAATTATTCTTTAAATTAGATTGTAGTATAATATCTATGGAAATGATGTCTTCCATCTAGTGATAGAGAACCGCAATATTGCTGATGACGTCTATAGTTTTTTTGCTATAGAACATCAGCTTTTTCTATAGCTAGAAGGAGAATTATGAACATATTTTTATCATTATTTATCATCTTCTTTTTTGGATTTTTAGGATGATATCTTTTTGAAAAAACTAAAATTCCAAAAATAGTTTTTTATATTGTTTTGGGTATTTTAATAGGACCTTCTTTGCTTAATATTGTCGATGAAAATCTATTGAGTATTTCTTCTTATTTACGTCAAATTGCTTTGGTTATAATATTGACTAGAAGTGGGTTATCATTAGATTTAAGTACTTTGAAAAAAATAGGAAGACCAGCTTTTTTAATGTGTTTTGTACCGGCTAGTTTTGAAATATTAGGAATTACAATCTTTGGCCCAATTCTATTGAAAATATCTTATTTAGAAGCAATGCTTTTAGGATCGGTTCTTGCAGCTGTATCTCCAGCAATTGTTGCTCCTCGAATGATCAATTTAATCAATGAAGGGTATGGAAAAAAACATCATGTTCCGGAATTGATCTTAGCTGGTTCTTCTTGCGATGATATTTTTGTTATTGTTTTGTTTTATTCTTTTAAAAGTTTAGTTAGTAGCAATTCTTTTGATGCTTGGACTTTATCTCAAATTCCTATAAGTATTATTACGGGTGTAATATTAGGACTTTTAGGTGGAATAATTATGCTTTTCATTATTTCAAAATTTAATATTAATAACGTAGGAAATGTGATAATAATGTTGGGAATTTCTTTTGGAATGATAACTTTAGAAAATTTTTTGAAGGTATATTTTAGTATCTCTTCATTGCTAGCAATAATTGTTATGGCAATTATAATTAGATTTAAGAAAAAGGATAAAGCTGAGCAAATTCAAAAAACTTATAATTCTCTATGGAATGGTTTTGAAATACTATTATTTACACTTGTTGGAATAGCTACAGAAGTCAAATATGCTTTTTCTAAAGAAGGTGCTATTATAATTGGATTGATTTTTATCGCTTTAATTTTTAGAAGTATTGGAGTTATTATTTCTATTTTGTTTACCAAATATTCTTGGAAAGAAAAAATATTTATTGTAATTTCTTATATGCCAAAAGCAACTGTTCAAGCTTCAATTGGAGGTATTGCTTTAGCCGAAAATCTTCCTTGTGGTACAATCGTTTTAATTGCGGCAGTAATATCTATTTTAATAACTGCTCCTTTGGGATCTTTCTTAATTGATAATTTATACAAAAGATTATTAATTAAAGATTTGGAATAAAATCATATATAAAAAACGTAACTGCAAATAAATGCAGTTACGTCATATTTAAAGTTAAATCTTATTGAAAATCTTCTTTAACTTTCTTTTCAACTTCATTGCAAACAACTTGAAGGGAACAAGAATGGCAATCCATTTTTATATTATTTGCTAAGTGATCCAAGGCTTTTGTGATATTTTCGCTTTTCTCACATATATCTTCTAATTTGTTATATGGAAAGTTATTTTGATTGATGAAAATTAAATGTACTTTTTTAATTGCACTATTTTTCTTATAAATATTTATCATGTATTCAGCAATGTCTTGCAATTTGATTCCGTTTTTTAAAGAAGTTTTATTAATAATTAAGCTTTCTTTTTTATTCATCGAAGAAGCTCTTAGCATTACCCCTTTTAAATTAAAATGGTATCTTGCATAATCAATTTTTCTTACTAATTGATAAATATCATTGCTTGACTTGTATTTGCTATCATCTATTTCTGTTATTACAATACGGGCATAATCTGTTGTTTTTTCTAAATCGCTTAATTCATTTCCAATTATTGTAATTGTATCAGTTTTTACATAGTTTAAATTGCTTGTAACAAGTGTCGAACTCAATCCAAATTTTTGTTCTCCACCTAATGCTATGCCAATATCGTTTTTGAAGAAAAATTGATTGCTTTCTTCAATAAAATTTTTTGCAATTTTATATTCATAAGAAATTTGATGATATTCTGCTGTTATTTTTAATATTTCATCAATGATACCATCAAATATATTCATATTTAAATTTTACGATTTTTCTTCTTTTTATCATAGAGTTTGATAAATTTAGATTCTAAAAATGATGTTAATTTCATATCTAAATTGAAGAAATAAACTATAAATAATAAACCGAAGAAAGCTAAAATTGATCCGACGACTGTAAGAACAATACTAGCCCATAAAAACAATCCTAATGATTTAAATAATGTCCAAGAAAGAACAATTAATGCTATTCCTATTATCATAATGACCTACTTTGCTAAACATTTTTGACGGGCGAATTCAGCAGCGCCTAAAGCACCCATTAATTGTGGATCGATAGGCAAGTTTACTACTTTTAAGTGTAATACTTTTTCAATAGCTTCTTTTAATCCTTCGTTTTTAGCACATCCGCCTGTTAATGTAACATTATCAACAGCACCGGCTTTTTTTGCCATAACAAAGCAACGTTTTGCAACAGAAAATTCAATACCAGCAGCAATTTCATCCATAGGTTTTCCTTCGCCGACTAAAGAAATAACTTCACTTTCAGCAAAAACTGTACATTGTGCAGTGATAGGAATTATATTTTTAGCTTTTAATGAAAGTTTGGAAAATTGATCTAAATCCATTTCAAATGCTCTTGCCATGGCTTCAAAGAATCTTCCTGTACCAGCTGCGCATTTATCATTCATTGCAAAGTTTAAAACTGTTCCATCTTTATCGACTGCTATACCTTTAACATCTTGTCCGCCGATATCGATAATTGCTTTTACATTAGGATCAGCAACATGAACGCCCATAGCATGGCAAGAAATTTCTGAAATGTTTTCATCGGCAAAAGGAACTTTGTTTCTACCATATCCGGTTCCGACTAAATATGTTAAATCTTTAGGAGAATGTAAATCGGAAACTTGTTCTATAGCTTGATTTAAAGCATCCTCAGCACTTAAAACAGAATTGATACGGCTTCTTAAAGTGATATTGGCTACCATTTTTCCGTTTTCATCAATAATTACACATTTTGTATATGTACTACCTGAATCACAACCACCAAAATATTTCATTTTATTTTCCTCCGTTACCATGATTTGGCATCATCTATTATTTCTAAGCTTGGATCAATTGGTTCTTCTCTCATCACAGAACGCATGTATCTATTGACATCATCTCTTACACTTTGTTTGGAAATAACACGAGGATCCATGAGATCGTGATTGACCCAAATTAAGCGAATTCCATGTTCTCTTGCTCTTTGTTCGAATAATCCATGCATACCATCCAAAGCTTTGCAGGCAATATGCTCCCAAAGAATAACCATATCAGCCTTGTAGTATTCACAGAATCTCCAAAGGTCATCTAATAATACTTCATAACCACCATGAGTACGATTTCTCATGATCATCTCTTCATAAAGTTTAGCGATATCATAGATAGCCTGTTCAGGATCATCTTCTGAAATTTGATCAAAATAGACTAAACTCAACATATCGACCAAAGGTAATATTCCCCAGCAATTTTGTAACCAAGGGAGAAAATCAGTATAAAATTGAGCTTGAACACCCCAAATTATTGCTCTATGGCGATATTCAGGAACAATCATTGCTTTTCTGTTGAAAGCTTTTTGTGCTAACTTAGTTATTTTTCTATCAGCTTTAACAAAGGCTTCAGCTCTACCAGCAACAGCCATATAAGTAGTTTCAGAATAAAGAGCTAAATTTGCACCGATGACTTGTGGATACATCGTTCTTGACATTTCCATCCATCCAACACGATTTCTTGTTTCTTCGTTGAATCTTTTTGCACATTCAAAGTAATGATGCCAATCCTATTTCTCACCAGTGTGTTTTTCAATGAAAGCAATTGCATTACGTATTTCTTGCGCAGCGTATTTTTGAACACCTTTTTCAGTATGTCTTAAAGGTGCGGCGATTTGGAATGTTGGAATACCATATTCTTCATATTTTCTAGCCATTATTCCATTGCCCATTAAAGATCCATCGCAAGTTGTATTACATTGAATGGCACAAGCACCAAATATTGGCATATCTTCATCGATAGCTACACCTGCTTCAGCAGCTGGCATTGGGCAAACATCTCCAGGCATCCCCATTTCTTGTACAACGTCAAGATAATGAGTGACTGCAGAACCATTTAAAAGAACAGAGACATAAACAGCAGCAGTTTCCCAGCTTACTGCATAAAGATTTGGGAAACCACACATGATGCAGAACATTTCATTTTCATCGAGAACAACGATTTTCTTAGATAATTTCTCATTGTTGCCACAGCGTCTATCAGCGTGGAAACATCTATTTAATAATTGTGCAACGTCTTGAGCAACCAAATCATATTCGGCATGAGCAATTCTTAAATGTTCTCCTCTTAAACCAACAGTGTGTTTATCAATCATCATTGGAACAGCTAAATAGTTCAGCATCCAACGATAGCGGAAAAATCCTTTTAAGTTTGCTGGTTTAACAATGAATTTAGCTAACATCCACATTATTTTTAACCAGCAGCAATAATCATAGAATGTATCTTTAATGCCTCTCCATTCTCTACGTTTTCTTACTCTTCCACCGCTATAGAAGCTACCAAGTTTTTCGCTTCCTACTTTCTTTCCCATTATTTGGTACCTCCTTGGATTTTTTTAATTTCAATGCTTTCAACAAAAGCTTGAACACGAGTTCTTATTTGACCAGAACTACCTACAGAATAAGGTCTATCGATTGATAAAACTGGGTATTTATATTCTTCACGAAGGATATAAGTTCCTGTCATTCTTTCATAGGCCCATGGATCACAGAATTTCATTTGTTCATAGATGATTCCATCAGCTTTATATTCTTTGGCAATTTCATCGACATAAGCTTTTCTGCGTTTAATTTTATCCATATTCATATGTCTAGGGCACATGCAAGCGTACATATAATGACGGCAAATTTGTGTTAGAACATCTTCAGTATTGTTTAATTTTATAACTTCACGACCTGGCAAAGAGCCGAAACAAAAACGATCGGCAACAACAAGAGCCCCAGATTCTTCTACTAATTTAATCATATCAACATCATCTACTTCAGAACCAACTACGACAACTCGAGCACGGAATTTTTTCTTTTCATCTGGCACGCGAGTTTTTAATTCTTCTAATGTTTCTTTAAGTTTACCTATTAATAAATAATGTGGACATACATAAGTTGCCATTGTTAATATATGGAATTCATACCCAGTAATTTTTGGGTTATCTTCTTTGCGGTATTCACCGATTTCAGTTATTAATTTACAGATTTCATTGTGATCTTCTACAGCTTTTCTCAAAGACTTATCAGATACATCAATACCAAAATGATTATGCAATGAATTCAATACTTTTTCTCGACATTCTGATACATATAATGATAATCCGTTATCATCGGCTTTCATTGGAACTTCTAAATATTCAAAGAAGAATTTTTCATCAGGCATGGTTTTTAATAATTCCATGTTTTCAACGCAGCGATTTATCATAGTGCAACCATCTGGAGCTAAAATGCAATCTAAAAATTGATATCCGCCTTCTATAGCTCTTTCTAACAAAGCTCTAGTATATTCGCAAAGAAAGGAAGTAAGGTAATACGTTCCCATCTCTAATGATCCAGTTCTTGGTGCTCTTAAACGAACAGAAAAAGTTCCAGGTAAATTAAGAAGAACTTCTGGTATTTGATAGCAAACACTTCCAATACATTTTTTTCCTTCTTCTTTGGCTTGACGAACTAACTCATTATTAGCATCATCTAAAAGTCGTTCAAAATAATACAAATGCTTTAAATCTTTCATAGTTTCCCCTTTATAATATTTCTAATTTTTTTAGAGCTTTTTTGGTTTCTTGAACAAATTGCGATTTTTCATCTAGCATGAAAATCGAATCTCCTCTAACATCACTTAGAGTCATATTTCGGTCATCAGGTATAACTCCTAAAAGATTTAAATCTCCTAAATTTAGATGTTCTACAATATCCATAGAAGTAACTCTATTAATAATTAAACCAACTTTTTCAAACATAACTAATTCTCTGGCCACTTTTTCGATGGTTTTTGTTACTTCTAAGCCTTTTTTAGAAGCGTCACTAACTAAAATTAAGTGTGTAACTTTTTCCATGACTCTGCGGTTTATTTGTTCTATTCCCGCTTCTCCATCGATGACAACAAAATCATAATTTTTTGAAATTAAATTGATTACTTCTTTTAAATATGCATTTACCTTGCAGTAGCATCCTGCGGATTCAGGTCTTCCTATGGCGAGAAAAGAAATATTATTAATCTCTACTAAGGCATCAAATATTTGATATTTGGCTTCTCCAAGCATTTCAATAGCGGCTTTTTGGTCACCATCTTCAACATGTTTAATAAATAATTTTCTGATATCGTCAACAGTTGAAGCTGCTTCGACGCCTAAACTTGTTGATAGACCAATAGCTGGATCAGCATCTATTGCTAAAATTTTTTTATCAGGATATTTTTCTTTAAGCAATCTTATAGTAAGAGCGGAAATAGAAGTTTTTCCAACTCCGCCTTTTCCACAAAAGGCAATAATAACTGTCTTTTTTTCCATATTATTCCTCCTGGAAAATAACATAGCCATCGACAAGATTGGCTGACAATAATTTACCTTTTATCTCCATTGTTCTTTCCATTAAATCAGTAAGATAATAAAAACCATTCTTATAATCAATTTTCATGACATTATTCATCAGTATTGATTTAGAATCCATTTTATTTAAATAGGCAGTAGATAGACACATAATCAAAGTTCTTTAACTATATCGAAGGTATCTTCTAATTTTTTTATTCCTTCTTGGAAAGAATCCATGGCACTTAAAAATTTGTTATCGGCAGATTTATTGATAGAAGATATTTTCTTTTCAAGATCTTGCATTTCTAAAAAATGTTTTTTGTTGTGTTCAATCATATATTTTAAGAAAATTTTCAATTCTTTGATTGATTCAACTTTTTCATTATTAGTTGCCATAGCAAAACCTCAGTAATAACACTTACTAATTAATAGTATCATTAAGAAAGCGCTTTTGTAAAGAAATTAATCAAATAATGTCGATTATTATGGAATAATTATTTAATCTTTTTTTCTTCAAATTTAATAATAGTATTAATATTTTTGTATGAAGAAGTTAATATTTCATCAACCATAAAGTAGTCTTCTTTCACACTTCCTTTAATTATCGAACAGGCTTTTTTTATATCTTCTTGGAGGAGAAGTATTTCATTTAAAAATTTATTTTGTTCAATTATGACATTTTTTAAAAAAATATTTTTTTCTTCTTGAGGAAGTTCGAACATTTTTTTGAAAATATCACCATCATTAGAAGCTAAGTAGTCAGAATATTCTTTTAAAGATGATGCTTTTTTTCCACTATTTAAAAAGAAACTTGAATTTTCATCATTTTTTCTAGCAATTCTAAAATTTAATTTTTCTAATAAAGCCAATGCGAATTCAGCACAAAGATATGCTGTAACTCCCCCAAAATATTTGCCGTCAGGCGAAGATATTTCTTCAAGGATAATTTTCATTTTTTCATTTGATATATTTTTGTTTTTCATTTTTTATTTCTCCATTTTTTACATCTAGTATAATTTCATCAATTGTCAATAGTCTTTCAGGAATAAAATTGATTCCTAATGATTCTAAAGAAGAATATGGAGGGAGATCTTTTAGTTTTCCCTTTTTGTTTGTTAAAGCTTGTAAAAGATTTATTCCTGTATAATATCCACAATTTAAAAAAGCATCTACTTTATCTGGCTCAAAAGCTAGCATATTTATAATTGGTGAATTTCTTAATTCTAATGATTCGAAATCGACAACAGGTATATTTAAATTCTTATATTTTGCAGTAACATGACTATTTGTTAAAGGTACAATGAAAAGACAATCGATATTTTCTTTTAATAAGGGGAGAAATGGTTCACTATCTGCTTTCATGCAGTCGACATAATAATTATTATTGATTTTTACTTCATCAAAAACATAAGGTATTGCTGAACTAGCTAAAAGAATTTTTAATACTTCATCATTTCTTAAATGGTTGATTTTAAAATATTCTGTTTCATAATTTACTTTTATAAAATCTTTTGTTTCTTTGGCTGCTGAAACATAAAGAGGGATATCTGTATTGACTAAATTTCCTAAATTATAATTTTTTAAAAGATAAGTTATGAGATTATCTCTAGTGAAAAGTCCTTGACCTAATATAGGAATTTTATTGATGATATTTCTTTTATATCCTAAAACTCTTTCAGAGTTCATATCTTTAAAAGTTTGATAGGCTCTATAATAATCTTTCATTAAAAAGCCCATCATTGAAAAACTGCCGATTGAACCTCCAGCTATAGCGGAAACATTTTTGGTTAAACCGTATTTTTCCATGGCTAACATTACGCCGAGTTGATATGCTCCTCTTGCGCCACCACCAGATAAGACCAAACCTATATTTATTTGTTTCATATACTAATTATACATTTTTTCATCGGAATTCTAAAAGTATATAAGATCATAATTTTTATTTATAAAATGAAAAAGCTTACACTTTTATAATTGTGTAAAAGTAAAAAGAATGAATTTCTTTTCACAATAATATATGATTTAAATATAGAAAGGGCGAGAAAATGAATAACAACGATATTAATTTAGAAAATAAAAGAAAAAATAAAGGCGAGCTTCTTAATGTTTTAAAAATGTATTCACCTGCAGTTATCGCTTTAAAAGACATTTTCTTTACCGAAAAGAAAGAAAAGAAGCAAAAAAGCGAAAGTTATAATAAAAAGACATTATAGATTTCGATGCATTTAATAAAAGATCTAGTTGGTTTTCCAGCTAGTTTTTTTAATAGCAATAATGTAAAATATGAAACGAAAAGGAGAAACTCATGATAATTGATTTTCTTATCTCAATACCTCTTATTGCTATTTTCATTTTAGTAATAAAACTTATAAAAACTTTAAGAAGTAAAAGTTCTTGGAAGAATTTTTTTGACTATGAAATGTTAGCTGTTTTTATAATGTCTATATTTATTGAAACGATATTTTTAGGATTGATTCATATAATATTTTTAAAAACAAATACTGTTGAATTGCTATTTTTGGGCTTTTTTTCCACTATTTTTTCATATGTTGTTGATCCTTATAATATTTATTTATTAATTCATCATAAAAATGAAAAAAAATATAATAAATCCCGTTTTGCTCTTATTGGAATTTTTTTATTGAGTTTTGCTTTGGAAATTTCTATTTTTAATACTCAAGGATTTAATAATCATCTTCAGGAAGAAAAAGTATCTTTTGTTTCAGAAAGAGTTCATTTAGAAAATGGTGCGAAAGTGATGGATGATGGGACTATTTATCTTCCTAGCAAAAGTAAAATAACTATAGATTTAAATGAGCAAAAATATAGTAATATTTATTTTAAATTCAATGATGTTAGCTTGGATTTAACAACTAATTTTTATACAGATAAAAGCAACTTTTCTTATTTGACGAATCCTAAAAAAGATATTTACAATTATATGGAATTAAAAAACGTTGATAATTCAACTTCTTTAACGATAGAATTTAAAATAAATTATAGTCATGAAGATCCTTATTTTACTTTTGATAATCTTTATTTAAAAGAGATATCATTCAATTCACAGATGCCTTTATCTTTTAATTTTATAAGACTGATGATGATGACTTTATTGTTTTCGTCAGTTTTGTTCTTTCCAAAAATATTTGTTCATATTAATAATAAAACCCAAGATAATACAAATTCATATAAGCGTTTGGAATTAAAACTATTGGTTATTTTCGGAATAACTATGGTCTTTTATATTTCTTCGTTATTTATTTTTAAAAATACATTTTTAGTCAATTATAGAAGTTTAGATATTGCAGATACTAATATTTATTATCAGCAATTTGATGCTGTTTTAAAAGGACAATTATATTTGGATATTCCTGTCGATAAAAGATTATTGGCTATAGATAATCCATATGATCCAGCTAATCTTTATGGAATTTCTTATTATTGGGATCATGCTTTTTATAATGGAAAATACTATTGTTATTACGGGATAGGACCGGTATTATTTGTTATTTTTCCAATATATTTTTTAAGTGGTGGATATCTTCCAAGCCTTGCTTCAATTCAACAAATTGGAATGATATTAACTTTATTTGGGTTACTATTTGCTGAGATTGAAGCTGTTAAATGTTTTACTAAAAAATCCAATTATTCTTATGTAATATTTTTGCTGATATCTAGTATTTTCCTTTCATTGACATTTTATATAACTAGTTATAAAGTAGGTGGATATTTTGAAGGTATTTATCACGTTCCATATGCTTATGGATTAGCTAATATGTTTTGGACTTTCTTTTTTGTATTAAAAGCTTATAATTCTAAAAATAATTTAAAGGGATTATATTTATCATTAGCGAGTGTTTTTATTGTTTTGATGATGCTAAGTCGTCCTAATTTAATTGTTACTTTTATTTTCTTATTTCCTTTATATTTAAAAATGCTTTTAGAAAAAAATGATTGGAAGAAAAAAATATTGCAGTTTGCTCCTTGTGTTTTAATTGTTCTTTTAGGAGCTGTATCTATAATGATATTTAATAAGGCTCGATTTGATTCTGTTTTCGAATTCGGCCAATCTTATCAATTAACGGTTACAAATCAAACTAATTTAAAAGTTAATTATTATACCTTAATAAGTGCTGTATTTCATTTTTATTTTCAACTTCCTGCATTATGTAATTCTCAAAATGGAATGCCGATTTTCGATGCATCATATCTTAATTTACATATAGAAACTCATCCATATGTTTCATATACAATGGGATTATTTTCAGCGCCTATATTCTTAATTTGCTTCTTTATTCCGGCTTGTTTTACTAAAGAAGATAATTGGTATAAAAGAATAAGCTTAATTTTACTTCCAATTTCTAGTGTGATTATTGCTACAGTAACTATGGGTTATGCTGGAATATGCGTAAGATATAATTTGGATATTTTTCCAATAATGGCTTTTTCAACAACTATAACCATTGCTAAACTATTAGAAAAATATAATGATAATTTAATAAAATCGAAAATATTATTAAGCTTTATAACATTTTTTATGATTGTCAGTATTTTAATTTCTTTCGATTATATATTTGTACGCTTTGATGGAATTACTGGTGGTGATCTAAATGGTTTCTTGTTTGATTATTCATCTTTTTGGGGACATTATAATTTAAGCAGTAATATTAGCATCTTTGTTCCTTTAGGAATTTTAATTGCTTCAATTCCTTGTTCTATTTTATATAATTATTTATTTAGAAATAAAAAAACTGAGACAAATTGAATATCTCAGTTTTTATTTGACTTTGTTTTGAAGTCGTGATCGACTATTTGTAGATAATGCTCAAATTCTTGCTTATCTTTGGTATGTATTACTTTTAAAATTAAACCTATAGCTAAGAAAATGAAGCTTATTATAATTAGTAAGCAACCGATAGATAAGGGGATAAAATTCGAATAATTAAACAAATTTGTAGAATTATTATTTAAGAAATTTTCGCTTAATTTAATCGAACCTAATATTGTTAATACTAATCCTGGAATAAAAAATAAAATGGAAAATATACTGTAGAAGAATAATGGTCTATAACATTTTGTTAATTTGGCAATAGTTAATAATACTTTAAAGCCATCTTTAAATGTGTTTAATTTAGAAAAACTGCCTTCATGTCTATCGCGATATTGAATCACAACATTTTCAAGCTGCATTTTCTTATCTAAAGAAAATATTGTCATTTCAGTTTCGATTTCAAATCCACTTGATAAACAAGGAAAAGATTTGACATATTGATAACTGAAGGCTCTAAATCCAGTCATAACATCGCGAATATTTCCTTTGAATAAATGATTTGTAAAGAACTTGACTAAGGTATTTCCAAAATTATGGAATGGTCTTTTGTTTTCAGTAAAATAAGTTGAAGAGAGTCGGTCACCGACAACCATATCAGCATTTTTATTTAGTACCAATTCGATCATTTCAGGAGCAAATGATAAATCATATGTATCATCAGCATCAACCATTAAATAACATTCCGCATCTATTTCTCGAAACATTCTACGGATTACATTTCCTTTTCCTTGTTGATATTCGTGTTTAATTATTGCTCCAGCATTTTTAGCTAATTCTACAGATTTATCTTTTGAATTATTATCGTAGACATAAATTATTGCTTCTGGAATATATTTTTTGCAATCTTCAATAACTTTAACAATAGATAATTCTTCGTTATAACAAGGGATAAGAACTGCTATTTTATCCATAGTTTATCCTCCTACTTTTTCCATTATACCCTAATGATAAAGAAAAAGAAACGAAATATTTATTGATTATCTTCAAGAGAAAAAATATTGATCATCATCAACTTTTTCACACCATTCATTGCTGCTGTTTTCAGCAGAAATTTCTAAGGCGACGTGAGTAAACCAATGGTTTTTTGTTGCTCCGTGCCAATGTTTAACTTCTGGAGCGATGTAAACTACATCTCCTGGATGTAATTTTTTTGCTGGTTTATTGAATTCTTGATGCCGTCCTTCTCAATCTGTACAAAGTAATATTTGACCTCCTTTATGATGAATATGCCAGTTGTTGTGTCATCCAGGTTCAAATGTTACATTAAATACACCAACTCCTTTGATATTCAATGGCTTTAAATATGATTTTCCAATAAAATATTGAGCAAATTTAGTTTTTCTTCGCCTAATTTATATTCGCCAGTTCTTTTTCCATCAGCTATAAAATTACAAGCTGGTGATATATAGGTCCAATTTAAATTTTCTTTTTGCCCAAGATAATTTAATCCATCATTATGAGCTTTTTATAATGGCTTCCAAGATTCTGGAAAAATTTTTCCCATATCAATTGTTATTTTTCTTTCTTTGTCAACAAAAACACTTCCTACTCCAACAACAATTAGTCTTTTATTGATGTTTTCTAAAATGTTAGCGAGATGAATCATGACATTAGTGATATTAGAAATAGACTCAGGTGTCCATCTACCTGTAGCATCAACAATGATATCAAAATTATTTAAATCATCTGCAGTTAAATTTAACGCATCTTTTTGAATATATTTAATATTATGGTTTTTGTTATCTCATTTTCCTAAACTGGTTATATCTAAATTTCTATTTAGCGCTTCTTGAGCAACTAAAGATCTGACTTTTCCATTTGAAGCAACAATTAAAAGTTTCATATTTATTCTCTTTTAAAGTTTCTTATTAAATTTACTCGAGTCATTTAATAAGCTGCGTTTTAATTATAAACATTGGCATAAAAATATAAAGTATTCACTAAAAAGTGGTATAGTTACTTTTTAGATACCGTAAGATTAAATTTGTAAAAGTGTAATATAATAGATGAAAAATAAGTTAAAAAATTCTTTTTTAAAAAAACAATTGACAAATTGCTAATTTTAAGAGATAATTATTAATGCGAATCTTGGCTACGGAGCAATACTCAAGTTGGTGAAGAGGTGTCCCTGCTAAGGACATAGGTCGGGCAACTGGCGCGAGAGTTCGAGTCTCTCTTGCTCCGCCACTTATTTCGCAAGATATCGCGGCCATGGCGGAATTGGTAGACGCGTACGTTTGAGGGGCGTATGACCTAGTCATGAGAGTTCGATTCTCTCTGGCCGCACCATGCTATAACTAACATTTTGATACAAAGCAAAGGTATCAAAGTGAACGATATTTGTCCGAGAAATCGGGCATTTTTTATTATATTGCGTTTTTCTAGTAGATATAAATTGGCTCGAAACTACGGATTTTTCTAATTTTAGTTCTACTAGCCAAACGATACCCCTACTAGATAAACGTTAGGCTACTAGAAAAATGAAACCCTACTAGATAAACGACACCCCTATGTTTTTGCTTCATTCTTTTTGAGAGTCAAAAGGGTGTTGTAACAAGGCGAAAATAAAAAACTTATGTTGGTTTCATTACCTCTTTACATTGTGAAAGTCAAGTAAATGTGATATAATTTTCAAGTCAAATTTTAGGAAAAAGGTGATGCTTAATGATTATATCTTATGATGAGTTTTGCTCAATATCTCAATATTAAGTAAGAAAATTCAAGATGGTGAGGACTTCTATGTGTCTTTGCTTGAAAAAGTTATTGATAACCCTACTAGGTATTGTGGGTTGTTTAGATTATCCAATGCTAGAACTAAACTTATTCAGAATGTAACGCAAAGTAGGGAAATCAAATTTGGCGATATTATTGAGGAAATCTGCACTTTATACATTGATAAGCTGGGTTATAAAAACTTCAATAAACACTTAGGGAAAAATGAAAATGGCGATGATCTAAATGTAGATCAATATTTTGCTGATGGTATTAATGTATTTTTGACCGAAATGAAAATACGTGATGATCACGATAGCACAAAGAAACGCGGCCAATATGATAATTTTAGAAAGAAAATATCTTTAGTTAGAAAACAGCATCCAAACGCTCATATTGATGCTTCAATGTGGTTCGTTGATCCAGGCCTTATTAAAAATAAAAACTATTATAGAGATGAAATGGGCAAGGAAAACTTTTCTAATGTCTCTTTACATTTATATTACGGAAGTGAGTTTTTTGCATCATTGAATAATGGAATGACTGTATGGAATGAACTTATAAGCCTTTTAAAAGAGTATCGTTTAGATAATGCTGATACTAACGTTGAGATACCTGATTTCGGGACAAGTGAGGAAATATATAATGCTCTACTTCATATATCTAGCAAGCATTGGAAAAAACTAAATTCTGAGCTAGAAGAAATTGTTCAACTTAGAGCTGAGTTATTTTCTAATGGTGATAATTTAGAAAAAGCATTGAAGAAAAGGCCTTTATAAGGTTGCTTAAAATTCGATTTAGAGTGATTAATTTATAGAGGTGATATTAATGGATTATATTAATAAAATTTTACAAGGAGATACTATAAAAAAAATGTAGGAACTTCCTGAAAAAAGTTTCGATTTTTGTTTTGCTGATCCACCTTATTTCATGCAAATCGAAGAAGGCAAAAAACTATTTAGAGTAGAAGGCACTGAGTTTGATGGATGTGATGATGACTGGGATAAGTTTGCTTCGATGGATGCTTATAAAGAATTCACTAGAAAATGGTTATTTGAAGTAAGACGTTTGCTTAAAGATAACGATGCAATTTGTGTTATTTCCGGAATGCAATCTATATATGAAATTGGATCCATTCTTAGAGAGTTAGGCTACTGGGTAATTAATGACATTATTTGGAAGAAGAGTAATCCGACACCTAATTTTGGCGGTACAAGATTGAATAATAGCCACGAAACACTAATTTGGGCAGCGAAAAGCAAAAAGTCAAAATTTACCTTTAATTACAAGACAGGAAAATATTTAAATGGCGGAAAACAAATGGGCTCAATCTGGGAATTTCCTGTTTGTTCGGGCAACGAAAGATTAAAGGATGATAATGATAATAAACTTCATAATACGCAAAAACCTGAGGCCTTACTGTATAGAATTATTGCCTTGTTTACAGCCAAGGATGACTTAGTTTTAGATCCATTTGGCGGTACGATGACGACTGGTGCTGTTGCTAAGAAAATGGGTAGGAACTACACCATGATTGAACGCGATGAAACCTACATTAAATATGGACAAAAAAGACTTGATGGCGTTGTTCCTGAAATAAGCGATGTAGAATTAGCGACTTTTGATATTAAGCCTTTAAAAGTATCGATGAAAGAAATGGTACAAGCAGGATATTTTAGAATCGGTGAAAAGTTTTTTAATAAGCAAGGCGAAACAGCTGTATTAGCTGATGATTCCGGAAAGCTTACATATAATGGTGAAACAAAATCAATGCATGAAGTTGCGGCATTAATGATGGGGCAATCAAGACGAGTCAATGCTTTTGACTTTTTGGCGGTTGAGAGAGATGGGTGTCGTGTTTCAATTAACGATGTTAGAGAAGATTATAGAAGACATTGTATGTCTACCCTTGAAAAAGAGGTGTAGTACAAGTGGAATATAATTTTAGTAAATTTTCTTCATCTCTTTTTGGTTTAAGGAGTGTCCTATTAGATGACAAATAGTAATAAACCAAAACAAATTATGATGATGAAATAGACATAATAAACGAAGTTCATGAATTAGAGCCAAGTGAATGTTTTATTTTGTCAGACAGTGATGGAAGCAATAATTATTTAAAAACTGTTGCTGTTTTGAACACTTTATTATCTAATGACTATCTTGAAAAGTGGAAAAACAATTCCTCATCTAATTTGCCTCCAGATTTTATCAATGAAAAAGACTCTTTAATGTTAGAAGTGATGAGGGTAGATGACCATTCACCTGATGGCAAAAAGAACCCCGTGCTTAGAAGAGAGAAGGAAATGCATAAAGAATTGGAACAGTTAGGAATATTAAGAATGTTTCCTAATGCTCAAAAAGTTATATGAAATCCGGTCACTGATTTGCCAACCGATGAAGATCACAACTACAAGAATTATTACAAGAGTTTTCAAAGAACAATACGAAAACACGCTTCAAAAATAGAAACGTATAGAAGGAATTATCCTAATAAAGAGTTGATATTCTTAGTAATGGATGAAACTAGTGGCATTTATTTTGAAATTCAGAAGGAAATGTGTGGTAAACCGCATTTAGTTTTCTTCGATAACCGATTTGTATCTGAGTTTATAGGTAAAGATATAGACTATTTGATTTGGTTTATGCCATACAACTATTTTGAAACGATAGAAAGCCATGAACCGCTGCCTCATCTTGTTATATATGATGTGAAAAATCTAAAAAATAGCACTATGATGCAATATATCGACTACGATGAAAATAAAATGAAAAGTTGCGAATTATAGAATACGAGACTTGTCTTAGATGGCAGGTCTTTTTTTATAAATTGTCGTTATAGCCGTGATTTTTGCTATCTAGTACTTTCTTCCAGTATTTTTCTCTTTCTAGAATTTGTTCGTTGTTACTATCTTGGTTCAGAAAAACTTCCAAAATACTGAATTGAAAATATTTAATTGCATAGTCAGGATCGTCTTTTATTAACTGAATTAATTCTTTATTGCCGCCCGTTCCGTTTGTTGTAACGTAAGTGGACCATCTTTGCCAAATCCCATCCTTTCCATATGTGCTACCAACATAAAGCTTGCCATTAGAAGTATCGGTTATTAAGTAGACACAGTTTACGTTCCACAAGAGTTCGCGTCAATTGTCGACGTTTGAATTTATGATGTCTTTGAGTTCTTTGAATGGAATGGAAACATGATCGTAGCCTTCAAACTTTCTATCAACTCTTATGTATGGTTTTTCTAAGATTTTAACGACATCTATGGTTTCAATATGAGAAATGGATATTTTAGCTTGTTTTGGTCCTTGGATTTTTTGATATCTAATTATTAAATGTTCAGCAAAGTTATGAAATCTCTCTATAGGCTTAAGATTATAAATTTGATGTCCGTTTTCATAAGTTATAATTCCATCAACTTCAAATGCTCCCAAAAATAGCCATTCATTATATTTTGAGTCTTTATCTAATCTAATGAATTGAAGACAATATTTAGTCCATATCGATCTAAAAGAAGTTTTTGAACCAGCAGTTTTGTGCCAAGAGATATGTTCCATTAAGCGAGTTCTATTTTGTTCAAATGAATAAATCCCTTCAGGATTAGCGTTATTCAAACATATAGTCCAATCTGCATATTCATCATTTGTTAAATTAATTATTTCATTCAGTTTAATTGCCACAAAATTACCTCCTATTTAAATAACTCAGGCACATTGATAAGTGCTTCTTTAGCTTGATTAACAACATCTTCATCTTTTGACTTCAATATTTCTTCCTTTTTGATTGTGAAAGTAGCAACGGAAGAAGGAGTGTTTAAATCAAGATAGTCGTGTGATTTTATATATTGGGCTTGCTCTCTTTCAAAACCGCATTGTTGGAGCGTGATGATAATGTCATCGGTGGTTCCGTATTCGACATATTCGTACCAATCATTAGGGAATCTTCCATCAATATGGTTTACTTTTTTATATTCGGTAGAGAATTCCCTGAAGTAATTTGAAATCTTAAAAAGAATAACCTTATCTAATGAATTTAAAGTATCGGCTATGACGTAGTTTTTATGTTGTTCATCATATGGATTATAGTATTCCTCGATTTTATGATTATTTAACCAAACTCCAGTATCGGGGTGTTTTTCTTTATACTCAATAGCGCTCCTGATGATATAAGCTAGATTATCACCTTGCATCCAGTGAAGTAATAAAGTGGCGTAATATCTAATATGTGTAAGCATATATTTATTCCAGTCCCAGTTTCCTAGTGTTTTCTTCTCATAAACTCGCCACTTGAAGATGTCAGAAAGTTCTTCTAGGAAATTGACTATTTCGTTATAGCTAAAATGAGTAGTGGGGTATGAATTTCCATCATTGATATAATCTCTTAGATTTCTATATTGATCCGGGGATATATCAATGCTTTTGTTATCGGGCTTATCTATTGATTTAATTGCATTTAATTCCTCAGGTGAGAGCTCGTTTTTAAAAGATTCGCTTACTGCAGATGTGTTGCCGCTTTGAATATCATTTTTGAGGATAAGCTGGAATTTTCGCATTATCTCGAATTTATTAGCTGTTGTGTCATCAGGTTTAGACATGATTTCGTAATCTTCATGAACCAACGCTTTTACTATTCTTTGCTTATCTATTGGTCTAAGAACTTCATCAGCTGATAATTGTTGTTCTGGTATATCGGTCTTTAGCAATTCTGAATATTTTTCAAGAGATTTGTCTTTATCCGCTTCATCTTGAAGAGTTATCAAAAATACATTCCCAAATAAATTGAATTTGATTCTTCCGACACGACCTATCAAATTTCTAAATGAAACTTCATCAAAGCTAGAAGTACCAGCCTTATAACTAGTTATAAATAAATTATCAGCAGGAAGATTTACACCTTCGATCAAGGTAGAAGTGCAGAACAAATGGTTGATAACGCCGTCTTTATATAGTTTTTCTATTTGCGAGCGGATGTTAGCAGGCAAGTATCCTACGTGAAATGCAACGCCTTTTTTAATCATCTTCACAAGGAAATAGTCCTTATGTATTTCAGAAGCTATATCTTTAGATAATTTATCAAGTTCAGGATTGTTTTTATCGGGTAGGTTTTGGGCATAGTTTTTGGCAGCTTTCATCGTCTTGTCGATTGAAGAACAATAGATCAAGTTTTGTTTGTTTTTGCCGACTTCATCGATAATGGAGTTCAGGTTAATGGCTGAGCTTCGATTTCCGATTTGGATAAATTCTTTGGAAAAATCATTGAAAACTCTTATTAAGCCGCCATTTTTCAAATCAATAAGATATTTAATCTGACTAACCGGAGAGAATGAGGCGTGGATCTTGTTTTCTAAATTAGCATTTTTGATAAGCTTCAAATAAATCTCTGGATTAGGAATGTTTGGCGAGGAAAAGAAAATGTAGGGAAGTTGCTCTCGAGACGAGATTTTATCTAGCAAATCATAATAAAGCGGGCTTCTTGTATCTTTAGAAGATAGTTTGTGCGCTTCATCGATGAAAAGATAATCGATTTTAAGATCCGGTTTGGTATTGATTAGATATAGCATTCTCTCAGGCGTCATTACGTATATGAATTTATGGGGAATGGTCAATGCCAAATCGCCAACTGCGGTTATTATTCGATAATCATTTGCAGTAAGATCGCTCGCCATATCTTCAATAATCGATTTTTTAACCTCACTAATTAAGGCTTTAGTAGGAACTATAATCGCATAGTTTTTATTAGAGCCTTTTTTGATTTGGTCTTTGATGAAGATGCGCATGACAAAAGACTTGCCCATGGAAGTAGGAGCTGAATAAGAGCAGCTTTCTTTTTGAAATGAATCGTAGATTTCCTTTTGCTCTGAAAAGAAGTGATCGTTTTCTGTATTAGGAATTTTTAGCGAATCCATGATTACTTCGTTAGAGACATCATCTAAAAAATCACCGGTAGGCGTTAGCTCGTTGCCTAGTCCTTTGAAATTTGTGCATGAAAGCAAGACATATCGTTTGGTATCTTCTATTTCTTTATTTTTAGGATTTAATTTATCTAATAATGCTACTATCTGCTGAGCCCATATTTTATGGTTTCCATCAATTGAATTGGATAAAATCTCTGCAAATCTCAATAGATCTTTGATTTTTTTGCCTTCTAATTTCTCAATGTTTCGACCGAAAATATAACGAGTGTAATTCCTTAATAGTTCATCGTATAGTTCTAATAAATAATCATTCTTTGAAAGGTCATCAAACAATTCTTCAAAGAAACTCTTTTGTCTTGTTGTCGCCATGTCGATCACCTCAATACTTCGTCCATTATTTCGGACGAGGCCCTTTCGGCGTCAGCAAGTGGAAGAACGAAGAAATAGAAAGGATAAGTATCAAGCCCCATTGATTTGATTTTTTCTTCGATGTAAGGGATAGCCTGCTCAATTTCTTTGTTTATCAATTCACATACTTCTTTTTTGATTTGATACTTGTTGTTTGTTTCTATTGAGGAAAGATCTACAGAATAGGAAAAGAATATTCCAAACGAATTGATCTTAGGAATCGAGGCATTCCTATCTGGAATCAGAACGCTTTTTAGATAGGCTTTCGTTTCTTCGTTAAAGCTATTGCCGTAATGAAAGATATTGTTATGGATATGCCTTCTCATTTCCGATTCGTTTTTGTCAATATATGAAGCTATTTCCAAAACATTATCGATAGCAGTGGTTATGGAGTTATTAACATTTGAAGATCCGAAAACAAGCTGGTTGGCATAACCTTCCACGCTTCCATATGGTAGTAAATAAATGCCTGATACTTTTGAGATTTTATCTCCTGATAATTTATGTTCTAGTTCATAAGCTGAGAATATTTTAGGAGCATGAAGCACTGACTCCATAAATGTATAAGTCATTACCTGTGAAAAGGCTTCGGTTTTGCCTTTTATCCTAGCTCTTATTTCTCTTATTGCATAAAGACCTAAAGTGAAAGGATTTCCTTCTGCTTTTGATTCGGTGACATAGTTTCTCGAACGAACATAGGCACCTATGTTTTCTATTATGAAATTGCTAAGGCTTTGAGTTTCGAATCCTTCTTTTTTATAAATGTCCAAAATAAAAACTTTAAATCTATTAGTGTTGCTGATGTTCAAGGAATAGGCGTTCGGATTTACTTCCTCAAAGATTCTGCTAAATGTGTTTGTAAATAATGTCTTTTCGAGCGGAGTAGAAACATCTTCCTCCTTATTTACTATTTTTATTTTGTCTATCCTGCCGTCATTGACAAAGGTCTCAACATATTTCTTTGGAAGAAGTTCCTCATCTTTGTATTTATCATTTGGTTGGCCTATTGTTTCTTTAACAAGACAGGCAAGCAATCTAGCTAGGAATATAACATTGTCGTTTAGTATCGATTCTTTTTTGCAATCATCAACAGCAAATGTTTTTGTAGGGGAAATAGTTGTGTCGGATTCCAGAATGCTTTTGATAGCCAAAATAAGAGGTTTTAGCTTAGTTTGGTTTAGAGCAGGAATTAGATTTGATAAGTAGTTTTGAGTTAGTTCATTTACTGATAGGCTGTTTATTATTTCCTGAACATAACCATTCGGTGTATATAGGCCTTTTGCCAGTTTGCCAACGTCTCCAGAGTCTATTGAAACACCTCTCTCATCACTGGGATTCACGAGTGCAGCATAAAGTTTGACTTGACTGCCAAGCCTTCCAGAATTTTTCAGTTTGATTTCATCTAGTAACGCAAAGAGATTGCCGAATCGGAATCTGTACATTGTATTCCTTCTTTCAATTCAAATTTACTTGTCAAGCAAGTTTATATAAATTCCTATCTTTTATTATAACATAAGTGTGTTTTTAAGTCTTTAAATGCCTGTATTTATTCGATAAACAGCGCATTTTTGGACTTATTTTTTTATACCCAAAAAGATACCCAAGAATGACCAAAGTTGGACCAAAGAATATAAAAAAACACGGATTTATACTTTAACCATAAGCTAGACGTAGCTTAACAATTCCGCCTCGATACTAGTTAACCGTTCTGGCGGAGAAGGGTACGTAGACGAGATAACTTAACGGTGATGTTGCTCCGATACTTGGAACAACAAATTGTCTACAAAGTTTAACAAACGTGGCACAAGCCACAAAGGCTCTTTTGGCGATAGAGAAGAAAGAACACCAACAACCCTCGAGGAGTGGACTCTCGACGAGAAGAGATTCGAAGAGAGGCTCCATTACTACGAGAGGATGCAATACCACTGCACGATCATCGGCTCTCGCGGCTTCGAGATCAAGTGCAAGAAGGATTGCTCCAAATGCTCATACTTTTGGTCGAAGAAGCCTAACAAGGTCTCGTTCGAGCAACTAGCGGAGTGCGGCATGGAAATCGCATCCAATGACGAAACCCCGATTCAATATGCCGAGCGGATGGAAAAGGAAGAGAAGGTGAATAAAGCTATCGATTCCTTGCCATCTGAAGACCTGAAAGTCGTAGTACGTATGTTCGCTGATTCCTGTTCATTTAGCGAGATAGGCCGTGCTTTGGGAATATCCAAACAAGCCGCTCATAAGAAGTGGGAAAAGGCGAAAGAACTGCTTAGGGCGAAACTACAGGGATATTGGAACTCAGTCAATTCATAGATACACATCAATTTTGGTTGACGACCACTATCCAAACGCTCCTTAGGAAGTGAAGGCGATAGATGCTCGAATTCAACAACCGGTGGGCATCCAGAACCTTCGCTAATTTAGGAGGAACCATATGGAAGAAAGCAAACAAGAAAAACTACTCAATGCCATTTTTGGGACTGAACCAAAGCCTAAAGCACTTCGTTTCTCATTGAATCTTGAAGACGTGACAGTGGATGTCGCCATCAAGAAAAACAAGAAGAGCGAAGTCAAAGGTTGCCAAGGTCCTTGCTCAGGTGGCTGCAAATGCGGAGGTAACAAACGATGAACGATTTCAAATGCAAGCCTTCCTATGCAAGCGAGGAAGAGGACTGGAACGCTTGGCGCGATGAAGAACTCATCCGCGATGCATACGAAGAAAAAGAGGTAATGGAAAATGAATCAAAAGATTAGCGAGCTTCTTAAGGAAGCCAAAAGCAAGATCGACGAAGCCTTGAATCTTCTTGATCTAAAAGAAGAAAAAGAAGGGAAAAAGGCCATCACTTTGGATGAAATCCGTGCAGAACTAACGTCTTTTGCAAGAAAAGGTTTCACCAATGACATCAGGGACATCATCGTCGGCTTTGGGGCCAATAAGCTATCCGAGCTTGATCCAAAGCACTACGAGGAAGTCTTGAGCCGCATGAGGGACATCGCCAATGGAAGATAAGAAACAGCACTGCCTATTAGGCGGAAGCTCATCCGAGAGGTGGATCAACTGCCCGCCTAGCGCAAGGCTTACCGAAGACATGGAAGACGTGACTTCGATCTATGCCGAAGAAGGCTCAAACGCTCACGCCCTAGCCGAATACAAGCTCAATAGGGCCATCGGGAACAACATGGAGTATCCGGAACTCACCATCTTCAACAAGGAAATGGACGAATACACCGACTCCTATGTTTCGTTTGTCTTGGAGCAGATCGAAGCCTTGAAAGAGGAAGATGGCGGGAACGCTCCATACGTGATGGTCGAGCATCAGGTTTCATATGACAAGTGGGTGAATGGCGGTTTCGGGACCATCGATTTCTTGGCCGCGACAAACAGGACGCTTCATATCATCGACTTCAAATACGGGCTTGGTGTCAAGGTCGAGGCCACCGAAAACTCGCAGCTTAAGCTCTATGCTTTGGGAGCGATCCAAGAACTCGAATGCCTATATGATTTCGAGAAGATAATTTTGACCATCTATCAGCCTAGGATCGGCAACGTCTCGACTTGGGAAACCACCAAAGCCGATTTGCTTAAGTGGGGCGAGGAAGTCTTAAAACCCGCAGCCGAATTGGCTGATAAAGGCGAAGGGCTATTCAGAAGCGGTCCTTGGTGCAAGTTCTGCAAGGCCAGGGCGATCTGCAGGGAAAGAAGCAAGGTGGCCCTTGATATCCTCAATCAGGAATTCAGGAACCCCAACCTTCTTAGTGATAACGAAATCGAGGAAGTCCTGCTCAAAGCCGATGAGATATCTTCGTATCTAAACGACATCAAGGACTTTGCGGTCGCCAAGGCGCTTGACGGCAAGAAGTGGATCAACTTCAAGCTCGTGGAGGGAAGAAGCACCAGAAAGTTCACGGACGAAGGAAGCGTCATAAACGTCTTGAAAGACAACAACGTCAATCCTTATGACACCAAGCTTCGCTCGATTACCGATATCGAAAAAGAGCTAGGCAAAGCCAAATTCAAATCCCTTCTGGAGCAATACGTCAATAAGCCGCAAGGCAAACCGACGCTTGTCTTAAGAAGCGACAAAAGGGAGGAACTCAGCCTAGTCAATGCTGATTTTGATGAATTCAAGGAGGAAATTTAATTTATGAACAATCAATCAACCAAAGTCGTCACGGGACCTAACACCAGATGGTCTTTCGTGCACGTCTTCAAGCCTTACGATCCTAACGGAAACGAGGCCAATGCCAAATACAGTCTGTGCCTCATCATCCCTAAGGACGACACCCAAACCGTCAATGCAATCAAGGAAGCCATCAAGCTTGCCTATAAGGAAGGCGAGGCAAAGCTTAAGGGGAACAGCGGAAAGCTCCCAACCCTTGAGTCCTTGAGGACTTCGCTTCATGACGGCGACCTTGAAAAGCAAGGCGATGAGATCTATCAAAACGCCTTTTACGTCAATGCCAAGACCAACAAAAAGCCTGGCATCGTCGATAGATACATCAGGGAAATCGAAAACGAGGAAGAGGTCTATAGCGGTTGCTATGACAGAGCCTCTATCACCTTCTATGCCTATAACTCCAACGGAAACAAGGGCATCGCATGCTCTTTGAACAACCTTCAAAAGATCAAAGACGGCGAAAGGCTAAGCGGCAGGGCAAGCGCCAAGAGCGACTTCAAGGGCTTTGAGACCGATGTCTTTGACGACGAAGATATTCTCTTTTAATTAACTTTGTTTAAGGGTGGTAGGAGAGTGCTCTTATCGCCCTTATTTCCTTATGAAAGGAGTTTGACAATAGTGAAAAATCTGATTATTGATATAGAAACCTACTCAAGCGAGGATATTTCCAAATGCGGTGTCTATCGCTATGCCGAAGCCAAGGACTTTGAGGTTTTGCTATTTGGGTATAGCGTCGATTTCGGCGAAGCAAAAGTCATTGATTTGGCCAGCGAAGAGAAGATACCAAGCGAAATAGTAGAAGCCATCAAAAGCAACGACGTCATTAAAACAGCCCATAATTCATCTTTTGAACGCGTCTGCCTTTCCAGATATCTAGAACTTCCAAAACACACTTATTTGGATCCTTCGTCATGGCATTGCTCGATGGTTTATGCCTCGCTTTTGTCCCTTCCGAAGTCACTTAAGGATTTAGGCTATATCCTAAAACTCGATAAGCAAAAACTGGAGGAAGGCAAGGACCTGATCAAATACTTTAGCGTTCCCTCCAAGCCGACCAAATCAAACAACTTCAGGACAAGGAATCTTCCTAGCGACGATCCGATCAAATGGGAGACATTCAAGGCTTACAACAAGCGTGACGTCGAGACGGAATGCGAGATCATTAAAAGGCTTAGCAATCACGCTCTCCCTGACTTTATTTGGAAGGAATACGCCGAAAGCGAAGCCATCAACGACAGGGGCGTTTTGATTGACGGTGCTTTGGTCGATAACGCCATGGAAATTTCAGACAAAACCGGCTTGATTCTTAAAAATACCTTGCAGAAGCTCACTAATTTGGAAAATCCCAACTCGGTGACGCAGCTTAAGAATTGGCTCAAAGGGCAGGGCTTGGAAGTCGAGGATTTGGGGAAGAAGAACGTCGAGAGCATCCTAAAAAGCGGGCCTAGCGACCTTATCAATTTGGTTCTTGCCTTGAGGCTCCAAACGTCGAAATCCTCGATCAAAAAATACGAAGCGATAAACAACTGCAAGTGCAGCGATTCTCGCGTTAGGGGAATGTTCCAATTCGTGGGCGCGAGCAGGACAGGCAGGTTTGCCTCAAAGTTCGTGCAGCTGCAAAACCTAAGGCAGAACCATTTATCCAACTTAGGCGATGTGAGGAAACTCGTGAAAAACGGCGATATGGAAGCATTGAACCTGCTTTACGACGATATTCCCGATGTGCTTTCTCAGCTCATAAGAACGGCATTCATCCCTAAGCCAAATCATAAATTCATAGTCGCAGATTTCAGTGCCATCGAAGCCCGTGTCCTTGCTTGGTATGCAGGCGAGACTTGGGTGCTCGATGCCTTCAAAAACGGCGAGGACATCTATTGCGCTACGGCTAACAAAATGTACGGCGTTCCTGTTGTTAAGCACGGGATAAATGGAGAGTTAAGGCAAAAGGGTAAGCAGGCAACGCTCAGCTGTGGATATGGAGGAAGCATAGGCGCTCTTAAGGCAATGGGAGCATTGGATGCAGGGTTAAAGGAAGATGAACTTCAAGAGCTTGTGGACTCTTGGCGAAACGCCAATCCGCACATCGTTCAGTTTTGGTGGAATGTCGATAAGGCAATCAAGAAGGCCTATTCCGAAAGAGTGACGGTAAGGCTCAACAACCTGATGTTCAACTACAAGGGCTCGATCATGTACATCACCCTTCCTAGCAATAGAAGCATCGCCTACGTGCGTTTTAGGGTCAGGGAAGACGATTCGATCACCTATGAAGGCAAGCTTCCGAACAACAAATGGGGCGAGATTGAGTCCTATGGCCCTAAGTTCGTCGAGAACATCGTTCAGGCGACTGCCAGGGACATCCTTTGTAACTCAATCCATAACTTGAAAGTTTTTGAAATCGTGATGCATATCCATGACGAAGTGGTCATCGAAGCCGGCAAAGACACCAAACTCGAAGAGGTAACAAGCCTTATGAGCAAGTCGCCTAGCTGGGCCAATGATCTGCTTTTGAGGGCCGATGGATACGAATGCGATTTCTATCAAAAGGATTAATGAAAGGAGGGAAAGAAATCCAATGATAACTTTATATATTTCTAACTGCAGGCAAAACGAAAAGAACACTATTTATCCGAAAAAAGTCGAGATTGGCAGCGTTTTTGACTTAAAAACTGCGGTTTCCAATGACTATGTATGCGCAAGATACAAGGGAAGCAAAAGGGGGAACGACAACTTCGTCGAGTCCGATTGCCTGCCCTTCGATATAGACAACGACCACACCGAGGACGAAGGCAAGTGGATAAAGTCCAGCGACATAGCAGCCAAGTTCCCTGACGTCGAGTTCTTCGTCCATTATTCAAGGAACAACATGAAGGAAAAGGAAGGAAAAAAGCCTAGACCTAAGTTCCATGTTTTCTTCAAGTGCGCCAAGTGCTCGGATAAAGACGATTACATCAGGCTCAAGAACCTCTTTTATAAGTTCTTCCCTTACGTGGACGATAACGCCCTTGACGCCGCCCGTTTCTTTTATGGGACGGAGAATCCCGAAGTCGAGTATTTCAGCGGCGAACTCGGCATCGATGATTTTCTTAGCATCTACTCGCTTAACGACATGAGTTATGAGATCGATGAAAACGGCGAAGTCATAGATTCGAACGATATCGCATCGAACAAGGAAGTCGTAAGGGAGGAAATAGGCGAGGGAAGCCGCAACGCGACGATGTTCAAGTTGGCCAGGAAGTTCATCTGGCGACATGACGATACCGACTTTGCCTACTCGTTGTTTTTGGAACAGGCCAAGTATTGCAATCCGCCTTTAAGCGATGCCGAACTTTCTAACATCTGGAAAAGCAACCAAGCCTATCTGGCGAGGATGAAGGCAAACGGGAAATACATCCCGCCACAGGAATATTTCAAAAAGAACGCCATATTAAAGACCTTGAAGCCTAAGGACTTCACCGACTTAGGGCAAGCCGAGGTGATGGCCAAATATTTCAATGGGAAGATCGCCTATTCCAACGCCACGGGGTTCTTGGTCTATAAGGATAACTATTGGCAGGAAGATCCCGTGTTCTCGAAAAGATGCGCCCAGATAATGACGGACAAGCAATTGGAGGAAGCCAAGAATCAGCTTTTCAGCGCCAAGCAGAAATTGGAGCAATATGCAGGGGCTACCGTTGACTTGACGGCGGCTATGAAAAACGGAACCGATCCTCAAATACTGAAGCTCGCAAGCGAAGTCGAGGAAGCCAAGGCCTATGAAAACTACATCCTGAAAAGAAGGAACTCCGCCAAGCTCCAAAGCTCGCTAGAGGAACTAAAGCCCTTGGTCCAGGTATATGTCAAGGACTTGGATAAGGATGCCTTTCTTCTATCGACCCCGACCAAAACCTATGACTTAAGGAAAGGAATCGAAGGCGCCATGAATCCCGACGCCAAGAACATGATCACGAAATCCACGACCCTCAGCCCATCGCTCAAAGGGAAGGACAAGTGGCTTGATTTCCTCAATGAATGCTTTAACGACGACCAAGAGCTCATCGATTATGTCCAAAGGATTTGCGGATTGGCTGCGATAGGCAAAGTCTATATCGAAGGCATCATCATTTCCTATGGCGACGGCGGTAACGGCAAGTCCACGTTCTGGAACACGATAGCAAGGGTGTTGGGCTCGTATTACGGCAAGATAAGCGCAGATGCCTTGACGACCAATTGCAAGAAGGACGTGAAGCTAGAACAAGTCAAAAAGATCATCAAGGAAGAGGTTCTCATTCCTTTGCTTGGAAACACGCTTGATGGAATCGAGATTTTAGTTAATCCAACAGGAGCGTTCTTTAGAGGTGGTCCTTATGCTGATAGTGGACTTACAGGGCGTAAACTTATGGTCGATACTTATGGTGGAGTCGCTCATCATGGCGGAGGAGCCTTCAGTGGTAAAGACTATACCAAAGTTGATAGAAGCGGTGCTTATTACGCTAGGTATGTCGCCAAGTCCATCGTGAAGGCAGGGCTTTCCGATAGATGCGAAGTGGTGGTCTCTTATTCTATTGGTGTTTCTAACCCTATCAGTGTCAGTATTGACACTTTTGGAACCGGAAAACTTAGTGATGATGAACTTACCAAACTCATCAACGATCATTTCGATTTCTCGGTGGGAAATATTATCAAAGAACTTAAATTGAAGGATATCACTTATCAAAGACTCGCCGAATATGGCCATTTTGGTAACGATATTTATCCTTGGGAGTGTGTGGATGGAAAAGTCGAAGAACTCAAGAAGGCTACAGCCAAAGCGTCTACATAACTTCTATAAGAGCGACCTTTGGCACAAGGTGAGGGAAGAGGTTATCTTAAGGGCAAAGGGGAGATGCGAGGTCTGCGGAAAGCCCGGGACGGAGGTCCACCATAAGATACATTTGACGCTTGATAACCTAGACGACCAATCGATCTCCTTGAACCCAGATAACCTCCTCCTTCTTTGCAAGGACTGCCACAACAAGATGCACGGTCGCTTCAATGGCAAAATTCAAAAATACAAATGGAACGAAGACGGAGACTTGATCGAAGTCAGGGAGGAAAACGATAGATGAAGAAAGCATTGTTTTATATCGTCCAATGGACTTGGGGAATCATCCAAAACATAATCGGGTTGGTTCTCTTTTTGTGTTTGGTAAATAGAAGGCATAGGACGTTCCACGGTGCGGTCATCACCACTTGGAAGCTAGGGAGTTCTCTTAGCCTAGGTATGTTCATCTTCACGGCTAGGCCATACGACCTAAGGCTTATCCAACATGAATATGGACACACGGTTCAAAGCCTAATCCTAGGACCTATCTGGCCGTTCGTGATAGGGCTGCCTAGCCTTATTTGGTGCGGTTGTTTCGCTAAGTATAGGGAGAAGCATAGCATCGATTATTATTCTTTCTATACTGAGTCTTGGGCCAACAAACTCGGACAAAAATATAATTGATGACCTAGTCTAGCCTCCCCCCAGGTAGCCTCTTGAATTTAGGCACGGGTACCGCACGATGGGGACTCACGAAAAATACGGGCCAAATATTTTGGATTTTTGAAATCCCATAAAAACATTTTTAAATTGGAGGAATTTGATGAATAAGTTTAAAAATTTTGAAAACAAAGAAATTTTAGTAAGAAAAGTTATAGCTGGATTTATTGAAAAGCTATTTGCTTATCATGGTCACGGACTAAATCACGATAGAGTAAAGAAAGTTTGCTATAACGAGGATGCACCTAATAGTGAAATAGAAGAAAGAGTCAAATCTAGCTATGATGCTTTTATTTACCTTTTGACTAATTGCAAAAGCCCGCTTACCAATCGAATAGTTAATGCTTTCTTTTATTTGTATTTTGGAAAGGCGATAGAAGAGAGTGTCGCGCTAAGAATAACAACCAGGTTTTTTGATTATCTTGATAAAGAACCATTAGAAACAGCTAGTTATTTTCATCTTGATGTTTATGATGAACTAGATTTTTGTGGCGAAGAAGAAAAACTCAATATTTCTTTGATGTTTTTTAATTATGTTCTAGCAAAAAACAACATTCCTGTTCTTCGTTTCTTGCCAAACGAAATCAGCAAATATCAAGAACTAAAACAAGATTTTAGAAATGGCAAAAAAGAACTGTTGTTAGAGTTCTTGTTCAATTTAGTTATTAATGGCAAGACGCAAGATAAGCAATATTACAAGAATTTAAGGAAATTAGACGTCAATGAAATCTACGCCATACTCAAAGCGGATGAATCTCAAATAAAAAATCTATTTGATATCAAACACATATCGATTTTTGGTTCATTTGCAAAGGAAATTAACAGGATAGATTCAGATATCGACTTGCTGATGTCTTTTTCGTTGGATTTAACATCCGAACAAAAGCAAGAAAGCATTAAACAATTCAAGAAATTGTATTGCGCTAAGTTCGATCGTTTCATTGATATTTCTGAAACAAGCGAATATTTGAACGACGAATTTATAAAGAAACTACCTTATGTCAAGAAAGTATTTTAAAGGAGGAAATTAGACATGAATAAAGGGTTAAAGAATTATACTAAACAAGTTAGTTTAACAGTCGGTAATGCTGCTCAAACTAGTATTAATGTAAATAAGGATGATGCCAATTTACATATCTCATTACCATTAATTACGACAGTGGGGTTATGCCCTATTGAAACAAGTTTGACTTTTAATTTACAGGATAAAAATGAAATCGAGCTATTTGGCAAAGGTTTTAAGCTAAACTTCTTCAATAAGATTTCTATGAGCGGGACCACAATCGACGTCAAAAATAGTGATGGTTCAATTGATGCTTATAGAAGTGCTGATAGTTACAAAAACAAAGAAACTGGCCTGGAAGTTAAAAAGATCAAAGATGATAATTATGGCTCTTATCATTATGAGATGAAGGATAAGTACGAGAATGTTACAGAGTTTAATAAAAACCAAAATTATCCTGAAACAATCACCTATAAAAATGGCGATAAATTAACTGCAGATTTTGTTGCCTCAACTAAATACATTAAAAACAATAAAGGCGATGAAGTTAGATTTAGCAAGAATGGAAATGACAATATTACAAAAGTCGAATACTATCATGATAATTCCTTGGTTAACGCTGTCGATATTGCCTATGATTCCAATAATTATATTTCTAAGCTCACTTATAAGAACGGAAGTTCGGTTGTTGCGACTACATCGTTAGTTTTTAATAATGATAATATCACTGTTGTTGATGATTTAAGTGGCTATAGGATTAAATATTCTTTATCTACTGGCAGAGTCATCTCTTTTATTGATGGCTTTGATACTGATTTTACCAATGGCCACGAGTCTAAAATTGAATATTTTGATGGCTATTCAGTTTTAACTAATTATAAAGGTGAAAAGTCGTATTGTTTCTTTGACAGTGACAATTTGCCTTCGTTTGAAATGGATGAGTACAACAATATTGTCGAAACCGAATTTGATAAAGAAACCAAGACTTTAAAATCTAATAGCGGCTCTATTTCTTTTAATAGTTTAGAAAACTTATTTGATTCGACTGACATTTCATCTTTTGACAACGAAGGATTAACAATCACTAAAGTTAATCAAGCAGATGAAAAATTTAAATCTATTTTAGGTGATTCCGTCTATAAAGTTTCAGGAACAGGTACTTTAAGCAAAACCATAAAAGTAAATGGTTTGGCTAGCGACAATACTTTGGCTGTTTTATTTGGCAAACAATTGACTCCTGCAAGTGACGATTCATATGTTGAGGTTTCATTGTCTGGAGGCGGAAGCGATACTGATAAATTCGATAAAAAAGTTATTGATAACCAATTTGAATTAATGACTTTAGGAGCATCGACAAGTTCTAGTTTTGAAGAAATCAAATTGTCTATTAAATTGGTAGGAAATGCTGAAATTGAAATTGGTGGAGTTAAAGTAGCTAATAAGGAATTTGCTTCATTCTACAATTATGATGATAGCGGCAACGCTACTGAAATGGGCGGCGGAAGCAAAACTACTAACATGACTTATGGAAGCAATAATTTGCCTTCCTCATCCATAGGCGTTGACTCAACATATTTCGATTATGAATATGATGACTATGGTAATTTGATTAAAGCTGAAACTGCTTATGGTGCCAAGATTGAAAATGAGTACGACCCAAATTACAAATCGAATCTTGTTTCGAATAAAGTTATTAGTAAGGACGGTAGCAAAATTTTAGAAACAAAAAAGACATATACAAGTGATGGTAGATTTGTTGCTTCATCTGCTGATGAATTAGGCAATGTTACCAAATATGATGAATATGATGCCTTTGGCAAGATCAAGAAAGTGACCAATGCTTTAGGTTCGGTATCAAAATTCACATATAACGGCGATGGGACTTTAAGCAAAATCTTCTTAGAAAGTGGTTCAGATTCTAATATTGTTTCTTATGGCTATGATTCTAAGAAAAGGTTGACGAAAGTGAGCTTGGATAATGGCTCCGTTTATAATTTTGCCTACGATTCATTTAATAATATCAAAGAAATTAAATTAAACGGTGTAGTTGTATTTGCTTATGAATATGACTTCACTACCGGTAATTTGATTAAGCAAACATACGGAGCTAATAGCGATGCCTATATCTTTGAATACAATAGCGACGGCTTAGTCTCATCTATTTTCTATCAACCTAAAGACGGTACTAAAACTTTAAAATTTAAGTATTTCTATAATGGTGACAAGCAATTATCCAATGTTGAGGATGCTAAAGGCAATGTCTTGAATAGTTATGAATATGACCAAAACAATAGAGTTGCTTCAATTAAGAGCGGAACCTCTGAGATTGAAAATACATATGATAATTTAGGCAATGTTGTCACTAAGGCAATAGAAGCAGATGGTAAAAAGTATTACTCATCATTTGATACCGTTAGTAGGTCTAAAGGATCTCACCCTGGTTCAGTTTATGAGCCATTTGGTAAACTCGATGCCTTTATTGGAGTATTCGAAAAAGACGGAACTATCGTTTGCCAAGCCGAAAATGAAGGACTATATCCAATCATCAATCATGAAAAAGTTGAAACTGATTTAAACACTAAATTAGATGGAGTAGTTCCATATATTCAAGTCAATTCTTCTAACAGACTTACATATCAACTTCCTGATGACTTTAGACCAATATTTAATGACCCTTGTGGTTGCATCGGCTTCTGGTTTAAAGCAAGCAATACTTCGTCTTCAAGTAAACAATATTTGTTTAGCACGCACGTTTATAATGCTAATGATAAAAACTTCATTGGTATATATTTGCAAAACGGTTATGTAAATCTTGAAGTTACTGATTATGAAGGAACAACATATCAGCTAATCAAATCGACTTATAAAGTTGAAGCAAATAGATGGAATTTCATCGCTTTAAATTATATGAGCAGACATGATGGACCAGGCTATCCAAATATTTGTGAGTATGATTTGTTCGTCAATGCTCATAGACAAGTCTATAAGAAGCAAGATCCTAGACTATATGTTGATTGTGGATTTAAAGCCCCTATGAACATTGGCCACAAATTTGATGGTGCTACTCTTAGTGATGATCTTGATGGAAAAATTGCCTGTTTGATTTTTGGTAGAGGAAGATATTTGGACAATTCAACGATTATTAAATTCTATCGACTTACTAAAGATTACATTATCGATAATCAATTGGTTGATGGAACTGCAAAGACAGTTGATTTTAGTCAGACAAACTTATTTACTATCAATCAAAATATTCTTAACTTGTTTGATATTTATCCACTTCAAAATAATGTTGTTTCTTTGGGCGGAAAGAAACCTGTTAAGTTTGATATAAGAAAATTATCACGTTTGGATAAAGATAGAACCTTTAACTTTAACAACAAGACCAAGAGATACGCTTATGTTGCTGATGGTGAAGACTTGGTTTACGACTTCAATATGTCCGGTAGTGGAACAATCGCCATGAGAGCATATACCGATGTCGAAGAAGATATTCAATATTTTATCGACGGAAAAGACGACAACAACAAAACGATTAGATTATTTAGAGGTGCTAATAATAGTGTTTATTTATCAATCGCAGGCTCAATTAAATCAACTGGATTGAAATTTACAACAAATGAATGGCATACAATTGCTTTATCATTTAAGGAGTCTATCTCATCCTCTTCTCAAGGTAGCGAAAAAAATCTAGATGTCAGAGTAATGGTTGACGGCAATGCTTGGAGTACTACCATTCGACTTAATTCCAGCTATAAGAACATCAAGTTCATGATTGGAAGAGCTTATACTGAAAGAGAAGTGTCTTCTAACTTTGGATACTATAGAACAAATTATCCGTTATGGGGTCAAATTGAGATGATAGCAACTAGAACTGCATATTGTGAAATCTCTACGTTAAATACATTGAGAGATGAGCTTCAAGGATTGACTAAAGTTTCGGAGTTTGATGATTTCGGCATGCTCAGAAAAGTCGATATCCACGAATGTGGTAAATCAATTTTGTCTAATACCTACGATTACAAGAAGAGAAGCGGTAGTTCAAAATATATTTCTAAGCAAGTAAGCAAAGAGACAATTAAATGCGGATCCAATACGGTTACTAGAAGTTATGAAAGTGATGCATTAGGCAATATTACTAGAATTACTGATAGTACGTTTGGAAATCATACCTATAAATATGATTATCGTGGTTTCTTAACTGAAGCGGATGGCGAAACATATGCTTATGACGAAAATGGTAATATCGTTAAAAAAGGCAATTTATTAGCGACTTATGATTCAGTAATAAAAGATAGATTGGTTGCCTTCAACGGTGTAAAAATTGAATACGATCCTGCTAATCCATTGAATCCTAAAACTTACGGCTCTAATAACTACAAATTTGAGGGTAGAAGATTAGTTAGATGGACCTATGGTGGTGGCTACTACTATTATGTGTATAACGATCAAGGTCTAAGAATCCAAAAAAGAGATTATAGGGGAGTTGCTTGGAACTATACATACGATGGCGACAAGTTAATTCGTGAAACCTCTATTAATGGTACTTTAGATTTCTTGTATGATGAATATGGTAATCTTTACGGCTTAGTAAAGGACAATTCAGAAAAGTATTTGTATATTCGTGATTCTTTGCAAAATATCTTAGGAATCGCTGATATTAATGGCAAAATTGTGGTAAAATACAACTATGATGCTTGGGGCATTGTAAGTATTACACAAGATACTTCATCTTCAGGTATTGGAAGCTTAAATCCATTTAGATATAAAGGATACTATTATGATGGTGAGTCTGGAATGTATTACTGCAAGACTCGTTATTATGTTCCTTTATGGGGCAGATGGCTAAATGCTGATAGTCCTAAAAATTTAGTTGTCACAAATGCGAACATGATTAATTTTTATGGATATTGTTCAAATAATCCGATAAATTTCCGAGATGAGAAGGGAACTTTCTCTTGGGGAGATATATGGAACGGTATTAAAAATTTCTTTACTGAAACAATCGGAGGTTTCATCGAAACTACTGTCAATATTATTACTAAATCAATTGATTATCTATTTGTTGGTTACGAAGCAGGAATAAAAGGGGATGTAGTTTCTGGTGATGACTCAAAACCAATATCTTTTTATATATCTGGTCCTTCAGAATGGTGGAAATTTTGGGAAATAGAAATAGGCATAAAAGTTAACATTGGCAATTTTCATGTCTCAGTAGGAGTAGGACTAACTGGAGTTGATGCATCCTTTGGGTACAAAAATTCTAGTGTTGACATTAGAGTAGGGTTGGATAGAATAGGTGTTGGTGTAACGCATGAGAAGGATGGTATTCTTCTATATGAACAATGCTATATCAATACAATACTAACTGCTCTTGCAGCTGCTGCTATTGCTGTTTGCATTTTAGCTCCTGAAGCTATTCCTGCAATAGCATCAGCAATTGGTGGAATTGCGGCAGTTTTTTAATTAGTTAAAATTAGGAGGGCATATGATAAATAGATTCGATATCAGTATAAAGCAGATAAGAAAAATAATGATGAAATTATTGCTAAAAAGAAAATTGATTATTGCCCTCCTAATTTTTATGTTTGGTTGTTTGGCACTATTTATTTACTGTTTAATTATTGGAAGTTTAGTTGACAGCGAAGCATTTCAAATTGCATACACTTCGCTATCACTTTTTGTAATATTGTTTTTGACTTTTTTAATATGTATTTATATTTACTTGTTTAAAAGAATACCAGGAAAAGGAAAAACTATTATTACCTATGAATATAAATTTAATAATGATAATGTGATGGTAAAAAATACATCAAGAAATACCTCTTTTATTTTAAACAAGCAAAATATTAAAAATCATTATGTAATTCTTGATGTTTTAGTTGTTGTTGAGTCATTTTATTATTTCTTTCCCAATGATGAAGCAGTTAGAAAAGCGCTAAACCTTTAATAAAGTATTAATTAACTTGATATAACCGCCTTCTTGAGTGATTGATATACACGAGGAGGCATGGATTATGTCACTAGAAAAATTACAAGAAAAACTTAGTGATCTCAGCGAGAAAACAAGAGCCTTATATAATAAGATTGATGAGAAGTACCGAATAACCATAAACGGGAAAGGTAGCCTAGAGCTTGTCGATATAAGCAACTTCAAGGTCCTTGCTAGAGGCGAAAAGAAGATACAGGAAGCTATGAAAAAACTTCTTATGGGAGCTAGATGATGGCTCCTTTTTTCTTGGTCTGAAGCGATATGAAAATATAGTTCAAAATACCTCGATTATTGAGTTGCTATCGTGTGTTTTTAGAGCGATGTATATATGTGCGAAGGCCACAAAACACACCTTCGGGAAAGAGGTAAATTTAGATATGTTCAAAGAGAAATTCGGAATCGAAATCGAGTTCACAGGGAGCACTAGAAATAAGGCTAGTAAGATTGTTGCTGAACTTGTAAGTGGATCCATTGTTGAGACCAGAGACTATTACGACACAAAGGAAATAAAAGTCTTGGACGGACGTAAGTGGAAGGTAATGTATGATGGTTCCCTTAGATGCCAAACCAAGAGAAACGGCGAGGTCATAAGCGCTGGCAGAGATTATTCATGCGAACTTGTAAGTCCTATCCTTACATATGATGAGGACATCGAGACCTTGCAGGAAATTGTAAGAGCCTTAAGGAAGAGCGGCGCATTCACGAACGCCAGTTGCGGTATCCACATCCACCTTGATGGCGCGGACCACGATGTTAGAACGATAAGAAATTTTATCAACATCATCGCTTCCAAAAACGACCTTTTATATAAAGCTTTGGAGATAAAGCAAGAGAGAATGAGATTCTGTAAGAAGATGGACGAGCATTTGGTGACCAACATCAACAAGAAGCTCCCTAAGACATTGGCCCAACTCGCGGACATTTGGTACCAAGGCTACTACGGAAGCAGAAATACGCACTACCATGACAGCAGATACCATTTCCTTAACCTTCATAGCTTCTTCACTGGTAACCACACGGTCGAGCTTAGGGGTTTCAACTCTGAACTCCATGCTGGGAAGGTCAGAAGCTACATTTGCTTGGCTTTAGCCCTTAACCACCAAGCATTGACCCAAAAATGCGCTAGTTCAAAGAAACCTCAAGTCGAGAACGAGAAGTTCGCTATGCGTACCTACTTAAATCGAATCGGGATGATAGGCGAGGAGTTCAAGAACTGCAGAGTCCATTTGACCAATGCCTTGAGCGGATGCTCGGCTTGGAGGTTTGGAAGCAAAGAAGCGACACTAGGAGGAGCAAGATAATGAAAAAATACTATTTAGCATATGGTTCAAACCTAAACCTAAGCCAGATGAGAAGGAGATGCCCAAACGCCAAGAAGGTGGGAAGTTTCCTTCTTAAAGGCTATGAACTCGAATTCAGATATTACTTAACAATCAAGGAAAATCCCAATGGCGAGGTTCCTTTGGGCATCTTTGAAATCGATGAAAATGATGAAAGAAGCCTAGATAGATATGAAGGTTATCCGACTCACTACCGAAAGGAATATCTAGACGTCGAACTTAACAGCAAACCGATAAAAGCCCTAGTCTACGTCATGAACGAAGAGATTAGGGGAGTGATGGTTCCCGACATGTTCTACGTGAATACGTGTTTGCAAGGCTACAAGGATTTCGCTTTCGATAGTTGTTATCTATTCAAGGCATACAAGGAGGCAGAATAACGATGAGTGATGCACTAATTCAATTAAGAATTAACCAACTTAAAGCGATGGATGAGTTCGTCCATTCGATTAACAACGAGGAACTCATGGAAGATTGCTTCATATTGCAGAAGGAATGGTGCGAGCGAAGTTTCAAGCGACAAGAAATTAGGCAGATGCCTTTATTGCGGAAAACCCATTATTGAGGTATCAAACTCAAAGCCTAGGAAGTTTTGCTCGGATAAATGCAGAAGCCTTTATTGGAAGAATCATAAAGGGGAAATCAACAAGAAAACCTTCCATGAATTCATATGCCCTAACTGCGGCAAGTGCATCAAGCTATATGGAAAACCCAATCAAAAGTACTGTTCTTTAGAATGCTATTTCAAGGCGAGATATGGAGGTAATTCCAATGACTGATTTATCTTCATACAAAGCCAACCTAGAGAATTACTTAGCTAGCGTTTCCATTTTAAAAACCATGCAGAAGCGCGATATTCTATCAAAAAACGACTATAAGTCTGCCGAAGAAAAGCTATGCGAGATTTATTGTATCAATAAGTCATCTATATACCGAGAGTTGGCTTGATATTCTTGCCGACGAGAGCGATGTATATAACGAGAAACAGTAGGTGATTTAATGAATGAAAAATTGATAGAAAAGGTAGCGGTCATACCTAAATTGAAGCAAAGGAAAAGAGTGGCGGCTTACGTCAGGGTTTCGGTGGATAAAGAGACGATGCTTCATTCCTTTGCCGCTCAGGCAAGCTACTACAAAGAACTGATTTCAAAGCACAATGATTGGGAGTTGGTTGATGTTTACGCCGACTACGGAATAAGCGGAACGAAGGTCAATAGACCGGATTTCAACAGGATGATCGAAGATTGCAGAGAAGGGAAAATCGACATGATCATCACCAAATCTATCTCGAGGTTTGCTAGGAACACGGCTCTTTTGCTCGCAACCATCAGAGAACTAAAAGCACTTCATGTCGATGTTTATTTCGAAGAGCAAAACATGAATTCGCTAGGCGAACAAGGGGAACTTGTCCTTACGCTTTTGGCGAGCATGGCGGAAGCTGAAGCCAAATCGAGCTTCAAAGGAGAGAGGAACTCAGATATTCCTATTCATCCAAAAATTGCTTCTCCTCAAAACTGATCTGCGCTGATTGCGGGCATCTATATGGTTCCAAGGTTTGGCATTCGACTGATAAATATAAGAAAACTATATGGCAGTGCAACTATAAGTTCGATAAGAAAAGCAAAGCCCAATGCCAAACTCCGACTCTAAACGAAGAAGAGATAAAAGCGATGTTTGTGGATGCTTATAACAAAATGATAGTAAACAAGGACGAGATCCTAAAAAATCTAGAAATGGTTCTCAATCAAATCGTCAGCGTTGAAAGCATCGAAGATAAAATCAAGAAAGTCCATGACGATATAGAAGCCGTCGTTAATGAAGTCGAAATTCTTATCCACTCTTCAAAAGAAACGGATGAGATTAAACAAAAAGAACTAGAACTCAAATATGATAAGCTAATTCAAAAGTTAAAAGACTTAGAGCATCAAAAAGAAGAAGTGATGGATAAAAGAAACAAGATAAACACCTTCATGTCGAATCTAGGAAGCAAGTCCAATGCGATAACCGATTTTGATGAAGAGCTATTTAATGTAATGATTAATAAGGCGGTAGTCCATCGAGATAAAAGCATCGAATTCATATTCAATTCAGGATACAAGGTGAAAGTAGAGGCTAGGAAGTGAAAAGTCCTAGTCTTTTTTATTCGCAAGATTTTCATTTTTCAAGGTATCGACATAAGTTATAATTTTATTGGTTGGTTATGAACTAATGAATGACGAAATCAACAAACAATACGGATATCTGACAGTCATTGAAGATACAGGCAAGAAGTACCATTCCACAATGATTTATAAATGTCGATGCGTGTGTGACAATATAATCGAAGTCAACATCAACAAACTTCATACTGGTCATGTCAAGTCGTGTGGCTGTAGAAGATTCAGATGGAAGGATCTAATAGGCCAGAGGTTTGGCAGGCTTGAGGTTTTGGAGTTTGCTTATACCAAAGACAAGAAGAACTATTGGAAGTGCAGGTGCGACTGCGGAAACATCTGCTACGTTAATACAGCCAGCCTTACCAATGGGACAACTGTCTCTTGTGGTTGTAAAAACGAAGAGAATAGAGAAAGCCTATCTTCGCTCGATAGAGGGCTAGTCGATGGGACTATGAAGTGCGGAATCAAGGCCGACAGAAAGCTCAACAGAAACAACACGTCGGGCGTCAGGGGTGTTCATTTCGACAGGGAGCGAGGGCTATGGGTGGCGCAGATTATGTTCCAACGTAAGGGCTATCTGCTCGGCAGGTTCAAGCATAAAAGAGATGCCATAAAAGCAAAGAAGGCAGGCGAGGAGAAATACTTCGGAAAGTATCAGGGAGGATAAATGAAATGGGAATTAAAAATGCTAAAGTGCCAGATCCCACTCAAAAGGGAGTAAAGGAATGGCTTATAAAATGGGACAGTCTTGAGGACTACAAAATCCAAGAAGATGCGATTAATGATTTGTTTCAGAATGTCTACCCTAGTTGCATCGATCTTAAATCAGTTATCATCAAGTGCAGCGTTTTGAACGACTTCTACAGCACTAATATATTTAAGGTCTTCCCCGTAGCAAAACATATTGTTGAAATACCTAAAATAGAAGATAAATTGAAAAGTGGCGATCCATCCCTTGTACGTGAAATTGCGAAAGTAAAGCTTGGGCAAGAGGATAAGGAAAAAGAAAAATACCTCTATTCTTTTGCTAGCAAATTCTGTAGTCACCACAATGAAAAGGCATACCCGATTTACGATTCATATGTGGATGCCATGCTTAGATACTTTAGAAATCAAAAGAAGCTAAAGTTCAGAAACGAGGACCTTAAAGACTACGATAAATTCAAGGCAATACTCAAAGAATTTAGGAAGACGTTTAGATTGGAAAAATATTCTCTTAAGGAAATAGATAAGTACTTATGGCAAGCAGTGAAAGCCTATATGCCCAAAGAATATAAACCAAAATCGGAAAAGAAGGAAAAACATCGGTAGAATCGGCACTTTATAGGGGTATCGTTTTTCTAGTAAGGGTATCATTTCTCTAGTAGGGGTATCGTTTTGTATTAAAGCGATAGCACAAAGACATGTTAAAAAATTTCAATTATTTTGAAAAAATACTTGATTTTTATAAATTTGCTAAAATTTTGCTACAAAATTTAAAATTGATGAAGTTACTTCATCTTTTTTTATTCCAAATAAATACTAGATTTTTTATACATAATATGGTATTATTATTTAGCGCTTTTTTGTGCGCATATGGACACTTAAAGGAATTGTGCTGACGAGTACGGATATAGATGGGTTATATCTGGGTTGGCATTTCGAACTTTAAGGGTGTTTAACGAAAGGAGGTCACCTCATGAGTGATCAAATCGAACAAGTTGTCGAGGGCGTTGAAAATTCAACAGTCGACACAAATACTGAAGACGTAATGGCTAGTGTCAATTATTCTGATACTGATCCAGTCGTTTCTGCCAAAGCTTTATTAGAAGCTGGCGCTCATTTAGGACATCAAGCAAGACGTTGGAATCCTAAAATGAAAAATTATATTTATGGAACAAGAAATGGTATTCATTTAATTGATTTAACCAAGACTGTTTCTAAATTGCAAGAAGCTTATCTTGCTTTGCGTAATATTGCTGATATTACAACTCGCAAAGGTAAAGTTTTATTCGTTGGTACAAAACCACAAGCTTCTGAAATTATCAAAGAAGAAGCTATTCGTTCTGGTTCTTTCTATGTCAACACAAAATGGTTAGGCGGTACACTTACTAACTTTAAAACTCTTTCCAAGAGAGCTAAACTCTTAAAGAAATTACAAGATGATGATAATGAAGGCGTTCTTGATACTCTTCCTAAGAAAGATGCAGTTGCCAAAAGAAAACTTATTTCTAAACTTTCTTTAACTCTTGATGGTATCAAAGAAATGCTTCGTATTCCTGATGCATTAGTTGTTGTTGACCCAGTCAATGAACACAATGCTGTTGCTGAAGCTCGTATTCTCAACATTCCTGTCTTTGGTTTAGTTGATACAAACTGTGATCCAAATTCTGTTGATTATGCTATTCCATGTAACGATGATTCTATTAAAACAATTAAACTTATTGTTGGAATCTTAGCTGATGCTGTTGTTGTTGGTAAAGGTAGTGAACCTTTATATGCATATCATACTGATAATGAAGTCTTTGCAACTATGGATGATGCAATGAAAAATTATGATAAGGTTGAAGAACTTCGTTTGATTAAAATTAAATTTAGAGAAGATTCCTATATTTTAAAAGGAAAAGGCAAAAACAATAAGAAAGCTCGCTATAATCAAGCTCGTCGTTCTGCTTCTGCTGAAGAAAAACCAGTTGTTGCTGTTGAAACTGCTTCTGAAGAACAAACTGAAAAAGGAGAATAAAAATGTCACAAATAATCGAACTCATCAAAGTTCTTCGCGACCGTACAGGTGCTGGTCTTATGGACTGCAAAAAGGCATTGCTTGAAAATGACAACGATGTCGAAAAGGCTATTGACTGGTTACGTGAAAAAGGTATTGCTAAAGTTGCAAAAAAGAGCTCCCGCATTGCTGCTGAAGGTAAGACAAATGTCTTAGCTTCTGGAAATGATGCTATTGTTCTTGAAATCAACTCTGAAACTGACTTTGTTGCTAATTCCGATCCATTTGCTGATTTAGTTAAATATTGTACTTCTGCAATTATTACCAATAAACCTGCATCAGTTGAAGATGCAAAAAAAGTTGGTTTTGATGGTGGAAAATCCATTGAAGAAACTTTCACTGATGCAACAATTAAGCTCGGTGAAAAACTTGATCTCCGTCGTTTTGAATTAGTCACAAAAACTGATGATGAAGTCTTTGGCACTTATATTCATATGAAGGGAAAAATTTCTGTTTTAGTCGTTTTAAAGAACGGAACACCAGAATTAGCTAAAGGCATTGGAATGACAATTGCTGCAAATAATCCTTCTTACATTCAAATGGAAGATATTCCAGCAGCTGTTGTTGAAAAAGAAACTGCAGTTCAAACTGAATTATCTGTTCAAGATGAAAACTTCTCTAAGAAACCTGAAAACGTTCGTACTAACATTATTAAAGGACGTGTCGATAAAATTCTTGCTGAACAAGTTTTAGTTTTACAAGATTATGTTCTCGACCCATCTAAAAAGGTTGGTCAAATTCTTAAAGAAGCTGGAGCTTCTGTTGTTAAATTTATTCGTTATCAAGTTGGTGAAGGCCTTGAAAAACGTCAAGATGACTTCGCAGCTGAAGTAATGAATCAAGCTAAATAAATTTAAAAAACACTCTTTTGAGTGTTTTTTTTAAGGATTAATTCTATCTCCTAAGGTTAAAACCCAAGGAGATAGTTTTTAAAATAAATATTAATCTGAAATAAATATTGTTTAAAATGCTTTTTTGAAGTAATCTATTAAAAAGAGCATTTTTATAAATGCCCATTTGGAAGGAGGGTGAAATTTTGACGAAGTATAAAAGAGTTTTATTAAAACTCAGTGGGGAAGCTTTACAAGACTCCGAAGAAAAAAGCATATTCTCTGCTGAAATTCTTAATAATATTGCCGAAGCTATTAAAAAGATGACCAATCAAGGAATAGAAGTTGCTGTCGTTGTTGGCGCTGGCAATATTTGGAGAGGTAAAATGGCTCAAACAATTGGTATTGAACCAGCCACAGCAGATTATATGGGAATGTTAGGAACAATTATTAATGCTTTAGCATTACAATCTAGTCTTGAAAAACATAATGTTGATTGTCGTGTTTTATCCGCAATAAATGTTAATGAAGTTGCTGAACCATATATTAGACGTCGTGCATTACGCCATCTTGAGAAAAAAAGAGTTGTAATCTTTGCTGGTGGTACAGGTAATCCCTTCTTTACGACAGATACAGCAGCTGCCTTAAGAGCTAAAGAAACAAATTGTGATGCAATCTTAATGGCTAAAAATGGAACAGATGGTGTTTTATCCGCTGATCCAAAATTAGATAAAACAGCAACATTAATCGAAGAGATTACTTATCGAGAAATGTTGACAAAGAATTTAAAAGTTATGGATTCTACTGCAGTATCTTTATTACAAGAATCTACAATAGAAATTCGTGTATTTAATATCAACGATTTATCAAATTTAAAAAAAGTATTAGATGGAGAAAAAGTTGGTACAACAATTAAGAAAGGATAAAAAATGGAAATAATTGAAGAATGCTCAAGTAAGATGAGCAAAACTATTGAAGCTTTACATACTTCTCTTGCAACTATTCGCTCTGGAAAGGTTTCACCTTCTGTATTGGATAGAATATTAGTAGAATACTATGGTGAGATGACTCCAATCAAGGCTATGGCTGGAATTCAAACTCCATCTTCAACTCAACTTTTAATTCGCCCATTTGACCCAACTACAGTCAAAGCGATTCAACAAGCTATTGGAGCATCTGATTTAGGTGTTAATCCTGTTGTTGATGGTGGAGCTATTCGTTTAACATTCCCTTCTTTAACAACAGAAAGAAGAAATGAATTTGCTAAGCAAGCTAAAAAAATCTGTGAAGATGCTAAAGTTGCAATTCGTAATATTCGTCGTGATTATAATGAAATTGTTAAAAAAGACAAAACATTATCAGAGGATGTTGCTAAAAGCTTAGAAAAAGATATCCAAAAAGAGACTGATAAACATATCAAAAAAATTGATGAAATTTTTGCCGCTAAGGAAAAAGAATTATTTACAATTTAAATGTTGGACGAGAATATTGATCAGAAATTAAAGCATATTGCTTTTATTATGGATGGAAATGGACGTTGGGCAAAAGAAAAAGGTTTGCCCCGTTCATCTGGCCATTATGCTGGTGTAAGAAGAGTTAAACCCATCGCTGAAGAAGTGTTTTTTAAATACCATATATCAACGATGTCTCTTTTTGTGTTCTCAACTGAAAATTGGAATAGACCTAAAGAAGAAATAGATTACCTTTTTGTTTTGTTAAAAAGATTCTTTTCTTCTTTTTTAAAGTATTTTGGAAAACGAGGAGTTCGACTTTGCGTATCTGGAGATTTAAAAGATCCGCGAGTTCCTCAAGATATCTTGGATTCTATTCAAAATGCTTTAGAAAAGACGAAAAATAATAAAGATTATAATTTTAATGTATTATTTAATTACGGTGGACAAAAAGAAATTGTTGCTGCAGCATATAATATTGCTAAGAAAGTTAAAGAAGGTACATTAGATTTAGAAAAAATAGATTATAATATCTTTTATGAAAATCTTTACCAAAAAGATCTTCCTCCTGTTGATTTATTAATTAGAACTTCAGGGGAAGAAAGAATTAGCAATTGTATGATTTACGAATTAGCTTATGCTGAATTTGTATTTGAGCCTACTTATTGGCCAAGTTATACGCCGAAGATTTTAGAAAAAAATTTGGAAGAATTTTTAAAAAGAAATAGAAGATATGGAGGTATAAAGAAATGAACAAATTATCTGATAGTTCAAAAAAATCAATGCTTTCCAGAATAATAACAGGAGTAGTTTTATGCATTGTTGGAATTCCGCAAATTATTTTGGGAAATTGGTATATGTTTGTTTTATTTTTTGTTGTTTCATTAATTGTAGTATATGAAATATTAACCGCTCCAGGAAAAGATAAATATCAATGGTTTCTTTATGTTATTGTATATATCTCTTCAATAAGTTTTATATATTGGCAATTTGTTAAAAATGATCAAACATTTAAATTAATTATAGAAAATGCTCATTTCACTTTGAATACATTAACTGTTTCAACTATTGGTATTACTGTATTTTTCTTGCTTCTATTTTTGATTTCTATCCTTGATGAAAAAGTTACTATTAATGATGTTTGTTATTTGTTTTCAATGATTGTATTCGTAAGCTTATCTATTTATTCATGCTATTTCTTACGCTATTTTCCAGAACAAACAATTTATTATGGAAGAGACAACTTGGCTTCTTGCTTGCTGTTCTTTTATGCGATGTTAGGTGCTTTTTCAACAGATATAGGAGCATATTTTGTCGGTGTTTTATTTGGAAAACATAGAATGAATCCTAGAATTTCTCCTAAAAAATCTTGGGAAGGTTTTTTTGGCGGAGTAATATTTTCTTTTGCAATCAGCTTTGGATTTGCAGCTGTTTGCAGCCACTTGAATGTACCTTTAATTCCTGGAGTATTAGATTTCCAAGGAAATAATTGGGTTTGGATTTTAGTAATTTCTTTGGCTATGCCTTTGATGTCAAATCTTGGAGACTTTTTATTCTCAGCAATCAAAAGAAGTTATTCTATTAAAGATTTTGGATATATTCTTCCAGGTCATGGTGGTGCTTTAGATAGAATAGACTCTCTTCTTGTTAATAATTTATTTGTTTCAATAATGGTTATAATGATTGCTAATAATTGGAACTTTTTCATATGATACGAAAAAAACTTTTATTGATGGGGTTTTCAGGAAGTATCGGAAAACAAACTTTAGATTTATTAAAAGAAGATGATGAATATGAATTAGTTGGAATAGCGGCTAATACTTCTTACTATGAAGTTGATCAAATTTTAGATAGTTTTCCTTCTATTACTTCTGTTGCTTTTTCTGGTTTATCTTCTTATGAAAATTCTCGAGTTAAAAATATATATTTGGGAGATAATGCTCTTTTAAAAATGATTGAAGATAATAAAGGAGCTGTCATTTTAAATGCATTGGTGGGAATTGCAGGACTTGCAATAACTGTTAAAGCTATTGAAAATAATTCTGAGGTTCTTTTGGCGAATAAAGAAAGCTTAGTAATCGGTGGTGATTTGATAAAAAAACTATTGATTGAACATCCAAAAGCTTCAATTTTTCCAATTGATAGTGAACATTCTGCGTTGCAAAAATTGATTTGCTGTGAAAAAGAAGCGATAGAAAAATTAGTCATTACATGTTCTGGTGGGGCGTTAAGAGATGTTCCTCTTGAAAATTTAAAAAATATTAAAGCTGAGGAAGTTTTAGCTCACCCAAATTGGCAGATGGGAAAAAGAATTACAATTGATTGTGCTACATTGGTCAATAAGGCTTTCGAAGTTATAGAAGCTCATTATTTATTTGACACTTCTTTAGATAATATTGAAGTTTTAATGCATGATGAGAGTCAAATTCATTCTCTTGTATTTTTAAAAGATAATTCTATGTTAGCCGAGATAGGGCCAAGTGATATGCGTATTCCTATCAGTTATGCTCTTTATAAAAAAAGAATGAAAAAGAAATGCTTCAAAAATTTTAAAATTACTGATTTACATTTTAGAAAGATGGATTTAAAGCGTTATCCTCTTTTTAATAAGATAATAAATTGGTATAATGAATGCCATGCCAATATGGCGATAATTAATGCAGCTGATGAAGAAGCTATAAAAGCCTTTGTTCAAGATAAAATTTCTTTCATTGATATTGAATATGTAATTGAAGAAACTTTAAGAAAAACAAAAGTTATAGAAATTAACAATTTAGAAGATATTTTAAATTTATCTTTGGAAGCTTCAAATGTTGCTAATAATATCATTTCAAATTTAATAAAATAACAAGGAGGATATCATGGTTTCAAGTGCTTTGTCATTTATATTTAATTTAATTATTTTTCTTTTATCACTCTGTGTGTTGATTTGCCTTCATGAATTAGGGCATTTATCAATGGCAAAACTTTTTAAAGTTTATTGCTATGAATATTCAATTGGTATGGGACCATTGATCTATCAGCATCAGGGAATAAATAAAAAGACAGGAAAAAAACGTGAAACTAAAATTTCTATTCGTGCTCTTCCAGTCGGCGGTTATGTTTCAATGGCTGGAGATGAAGATGCTGAAGGTGATTTAACAAATGATGAAATTGATGCTGTTCCAAAAGAAAGAACTTTAGGTGGTATCCATTGGTGCAAGCAAATAGTTGTAATGATTGCTGGCATTGTTGTTAATTTTATTATAGGTTTTTTATTTTTTATCATTTCATATACTTGTTGCCCTCAATATATTTATAGCAGCAATCAAGTTGTTATCTTAGAAAATTCTAAACTTATCAGTGAAAACATCAATCAAGGTGACAAGATACAGATTAATTCAATTCATCAGTTTATAACTAAATCTGATGGCACCATTATTGAAATATATGACCCTAGCGAAGGCGCAGATAAATCAGTAAGTACATTTAAAACTAATTCGTATACTGAAATTTCTACAGTTTTAAATTATGCGACTTTTAATTCAGATACTGTTTCTTTCTTGCCTATGAGTGAAAAAGATGTTAAGACTATTGAATTTGAAATAACTTTGCAAGATGGAACAGAAACAACGAAAACAGTCAATGTTAATCCTGTTGAATATGAAAATAAAAATAATATTGGAAAGTCTTATACTTGGGATACAATTGGCTTTTCTGTGACTACTGATTTCTTAGGATTTGCAGAAGGTATGAAACAGGCATGTTCTAAATTTGGTCAATCTGTCTGTTTGTTATTCGAAGCCATTGGTTCTTTGTTTGTCTCTAGTGATGCATGGGCACAAACGGGAGGCATTATCTCAGTTTTCCGTGTGTCTTCGCAAGCAGTTAGTTTAGGTGCTGGTGTCTTCTTTTCATACTGGGGGTTGATTTCAGTTAATTTAGCGATTTTTAATCTTCTTCCATTCCCAGGACTTGATGGCTGGCATATTGTAGTTGCTGCTTTTGAAGGAATTAGCAAAAAGAAAATTCCAAATAAAGTAAAAAGTATAGTTTCATTTATTGGAATGATATTATTATTTGGTTTGATGATAGTTCTATTGGTAAAAGATTTATTCTTTTAAGGTGTATCATGGATAGTTTATTTGAACGTTATTTGACAAAAATTGGAGCAAATAACGAAGAAATGTTGCTTTCTTTTTCTAATGCTTATTTTAAGGATTATTCTTATATAAAGGAAAATCATTTATATAAAGCTAAAGTTTGTATAAATGATCTTTTAGATCCGAAGATTTATATTAATCTTTTTAAATATCAAGATGTTTTTCAAAAAAATGGTGGATTTACATCCGAATTAACTTTTTCTTATGTTCGTGAGAGTATTCAATCTGTGAAGAAATTTATTGAAGAATATATAAATATAAAAAATTTATATAATCTTAATATTTCTTATATTGAAGGAAAGATTGTTTACTTTGGATATTCGGAAACAGAAGATGAAATAAAAGAACAAGTTAGCAATGTTAATAATATGTTAAAGAATGTTTGCTCTTCTTTTAGAGCGGTTCCTTTTAAGCAAATAGAAATAGAAGAACCTGATGAAGAAGAGGAAGAAGATGATTTTTCGATGGATGATAAATATATTCAAGAAGCCATGAATTATCGGAAAGAAAATGAGGCTAAAAGATTAGCTTTTGAAGCTCATCAAAAAGAAATGAGAGCTTACCATGAAATACAATTAAAAGATTTGAGTAAATTTGAAAGAGTTATCATTCAAGGTAAAATTTTTAAAATTGATTCTCGCGATACTCGAAAGTTTAAAATAATTTCTTTGTATATTTATGATGGTACTTCTTCTGTTGAAGGAACGTTTGTTGTTAATATGGATAAAGATCCGACAAAAGCTGATGAGTTATTATCAACTTTTAAGGTTGGACAAAATATTAGATTAAAAGGTTCAAAATCTGATTTTAACGGTAAATTATCTTTAAAGATTAGTGGAATGCCAAAAATATTAGATGATGATAAACCTCTTGAAGATAAAGCCCCTAAAAAACGTGTTGAACTTCATTTACATACAAAAATGAGCGCTATGGATGCAGTTACATCGATTGAGGATTATATTGCTCTTGCTTCTTCTTTAGGACATACAGCGGTAGGTCTAACAGATCACGGATGTGTTCAAGCTTTTCCAGCTGCTCAACAAGCATCTAAAAAAGCTAAGATAAAGATGTTATATGGAGCAGAGCTTTATGTTGTTGATAAACATTTAGATAATATTTATAATCCTTCTGAAATTAAATTATCTGATGCTGAATATGTTGTATTCGACCTTGAAACTACAGGTCTAAGTGCTAGATATGATAGAATTATTGAATTTGGCGCTGTAAAAGTTCATGGTGGAATGGTAATTGATGAAGTCGATTTCTTTGTTAATCCAGATATGGAATTGCCAGCAAATATTACAAGACTTACTGGAATTACCAACGCTGATGTTTCAACTGGAAAAAGCATAAAAAAAGCTTTACAAGATATTTTAGAATTTGTTAAAGGGACTGTTTTAGTTTCACATAACGCCGTTTTCGATGTCGGTTTTTTAAATGAAGCTTTAAAAAATAATGGTTTTTCATCTTTAAGCAATCCTGTTATTGATACTCTTCCTTTGTCCAGGTATTTATTTCCAAAACAAAGAAGTCATACTTTAGGATCTATTTCTCGAACTTTAGATGTTGATTATGATGAATCTTCTGCTCACCGTGCTATTTATGATGCCCAAGTTTTAAGTGAAGTTTTTGAAGGTATGATACCTTTATTGAGCAATAATAACAATAATTTTCGTCATTGCGATTTGCGAGATTTGACTTCTGATGAAGTTTTGATGAATAGTCGTCCTTTCCATGTTACTGTTTATGCTAAAAATGCTGAAGGCTTAAAAGACTTATTTAAAATTATTTCTATTTCTAATATTCAATATTTAGCTTCTGTGCCCTTAGTTCCAAGAGATGTTTTAACAGAACACAGAAAAAATTTAATAATTGGATCAGGCTGTTTAAATGGCGAAGTATTTCAAAGTGCAATTACAAGATCTGAAGATATTTTAAAGAAAAAGATGGAATATTATGATTTTATTGAAGTACAACCGCCAGCAGTTTATTCTTTTTTGGTAAATGATGGTCAAGTTTCTAGTTATGATAATATTTTAAAAATTATAAAAGATCTAATTTCAGCAGCTAAAAGTATTAATAAAATGGTCTGTGCCACAGGCGATGTTCATTATCTTAGACCAGAACAAAAGAAATTTAGGGATGTTTATATTTTTGCTAAAGGTTTAAAAGGAGCACAGCATCCTTTAAATCCTTATCGCCGTGCACAAATGAAAGAATATGAAAATCCAGATCAACACTTTTTGACAACTGATGAAATGAAAGAGGCATTTAGTTTTTTAAATGATCCAAATTTAGTTGATGAAATTGTTGTTGAAAACACTAATATTGTCGCTGATAGTATTGAGCAAATTTATCCTATTAAAGATAAACTATATACTCCAACAATCGATAATTGTGCTGAAAATTTGGAAGCTATGGTTTATCAAACAGCTAGAGAAATGTATGGAGATCCGATTCCAAAAGAAATTCTAGATAGACTTGAGGCCGAATTAAAAGGTATTCGTGAAAATAATTATTATGTTATTTATTACATTGCTTCTCAATTAGTAACGAGAACAAATAAAGCTGGATATTTAGTAGGCTCACGTGGTTCTGTTGGTTCCTCTTTAATTGCAACAATGTCCAAAATTACTGAAGTTAACCCAATGCCACCACATTATCGCTGTAAAAAATGCCATTATTTGGAATGGGTTGATCCAAGTCTTTACCGTTCTGGTTTTGATTTGCCACACAAAAAATGTCCAAACTGTGGTGAAGAGTTAATTCGCGATGGGCATAATATTCCTTTTGCAACGTTCTTGGGATTTCATGCTGAAAAAGTTCCAGATATCGATTTGAATTTCCCATCTAATTTCCAATCTAAAGCCCATGAGATGACAAAAGACTTATTAGGAAAAGATAATGTTTTTAAGGCTGGTACAATTGAGACTGTTGCTGAAAAGACTGCATATGGATATGTTAGGGGTTATTATGAACACTTTAATATTGATCCTAATACTATTCCAGAAGCTGAAATAATGCGCTTAGCAAGTGGATGTGTTGATGTTAAAAGAACAACTGGACAACATCCAGGTGGAATTATTGTTATTCCAAGAGATAAATCGGTTTATGATTTTACGGCTATTCAATATCCAGCTAACTCTGTTGATGCTTCTTGGAAAACTACGCATTTTGATTTCCATGCTATTCATGATAATGTTTTAAAACTAGATTTACTTGGCCATGTTGATCCTTATGCTTTAAAGATGATGACTGATATGACAAGCGTAGATATTTATAAAATACCTTTTGATGATCCGAAAGTATTATCACTTTTTTCATCTACAAAAAATGTCGGGTATATAATTCCTTTACCAAATGATGCAAAAGAATATGAACAACAAGTTGGTACATTAGGTGTTCCTGAGTTTGGAACAGATTTTGTTAGACAAATGCTTGTAGAAACCCAACCGAAAACTTTCTCGGATCTTTTGATTATTTCAGGCTTGTCACATGGTACTGACGTTTATTCTGGCAATGCTGATGAAATTATTCGAAGTGGAAAAAGCACTCTTCGTGAAGTTATTGGTTGCCGTGATGATATTATGACTCAGCTCCATGATATCTATGGAATTGAATTTACTGATTCTTTTGCTATCATGGAACTTGTTCGTAAAAATAATTTTATGAAACCAGCGAATGCTGAAAAAAGAGAAAAATATGAGAAATTAATGAGAGAACACAATGTTCCAGAATATTATATTGAGTCTTGTCAAAAAATTAAGTATTTATTCCCTAAAGCACATGCTGCTGCTTATGTTATGATGGCTATTCGTGTAGGATGGTTCAAAATTTATCGACCACTGGCTTACTATGCAACTTTTTATACTGTAAGATGCGATCACTTTGATATAGAAGCAATGATGGGTGGAGTTAATGCTATTGTTAAGAAAATGAAAGAACTAGATAAAAATGGAAAATATGCTAGATCACCTACTGATAATAGTTTATATAATACTCTTATCGTTGCTCTTGAGATGGCCAGAAGAGGCATTAAAGTTGAGCCGATTTCATTGCTTAAATCAGAAGCAACAACGTTTAAAATTGATGAAGAAAAAAATTCTTTGATTCCTCCAATTAATTTAATTCCTGGACTTGGATCACAGGTTGCAGAGAGTATTGTAGAAGAAAGAAATAAAAGACCATTTACTTCTCAAGAAGATTTAGTCAATCGCACTCGTCTAGGAAATAATAAATTAAATGAAATAAAAAGTGAATATAATAAAATATTTGATTTTGGTGATTTACCAGAAAGTGATCAAATGACCTTGTTCTAATTAAACATTTAGTGATAAATTATAATGTGTATAGCGAGGTTAATAATGATAAATATATTGTTAAATACTTTGAATATAGTATTGATTTTAATCGCTGTTATTTTAGTTTCTTTTGGATTAATAGTTTTATTTATCTATTTGCATATTAAAAGTAATATAAATAGTAAACAAATTATTATGAATAATAAATTAGATTCTATTTATTTAGTATTAAATGAAAAATATGGGTTAATAAAAGAAAAAGTAATTTTAATAACCGATATTGATAAAAATGAAAAAATGCTTGAAGAACTAAAAGAAGTGGATGATAATTTAAATAAAATTGCTAATAATCAAATTCAAGTCGAAGATTCAATTTCTTTGATTCAGTATATAACTATCGAGTTAAGAAAAATTGATGGCGATGCAAATAATTATTCTAAAAATTTATTGATCGAAGATTTAAATAAGATTGAAAAAATTAATATGCAAATTGCAGAAAATGAAGAATATATTCAATCTACAAGAAGAATTTTTAATTCGAATGCTTTCAGTTTTAATCATTATATTTCTATTATTCCTAATAATTTTGTAGCAAAAAGTATGAAAATTAAATCTTATGAATATTTTCATTTAGAGGATATAACAGCTGAATATAATTCAATTAAATTTGATTAATATTTTTTAAGATGCCCAAAATTAATATTGAGGTGCAAAAATGAAAAAAATATTATCACTTGGTTTATTGACGTTAATTTTTTCTTTAGGAGCTAACAACGTTAATGCTGTGCCTTTTAATTACAAATATGAAATAAGAACAAATTCATTATCTTATAATGATCAATTAATGGGGTATTCCTATAAGAAAATCTTCATTGAGATATATGAAAAAATTTGTCTATTACTTCCTGAGAACTATCATGACGAAGCTATTAGAAAAAATATAGATAAATTTAAAATAAATAAAGAAATAAAATGTGAACTAAAAAATGGAACTCTATATTTTATTATCGAAAATGGATTAGGAATTTCAATAAAAGGAAATTTTAGAAAAAGTTTATGCGATGAAGAGAATATAGATACGCGTTTCTTTTTCTATGATATTTTTGAATAATATTAAATTTTTTAATTCTATATAATCAATATTAATTATCTATGTTATACTAAAAAAGCTATGAAAATAATTAATTTTGATGATGAATTGGCGGTAGAAATATTAAAAAGAGGCGATGTTCTAGCTTTTCCTACTGAGACAGTATTTGGTTTAGGAGTAAGATATGATAAAATTGGCTCCTTTAATAAATTGGTATCAATAAAAAGAAGACCACCAGATAAACCTTTTACTTTAATGGTTGGAAATAAAAAGATGATATATAAGTTTGCTGATGTGGATAAAAAGGCAAAAAAAGTTATTGAAAAATTTATGCCCGGTCCTATTACAGTTTTATTAAAGCCTAAAAAGGATTTATATGCACATGTAACTCTTAATTCTGGTAAAATTGGTGTTCGTGTGCCAGGATTAGAAAATTTATGCAATTTGATAAATAAAGTTAAAGTTCCTCTTTTGGTTCCAAGCGCTAATAAATCTGGGGAACCTCCTGCTCATACAACAGAAGAAATAATTGATATTTTTGATGGTGAAATAGAAGCAACTGTTTTAGGTCATATTGAAGTTGGTTCAAAGCCATCGACTATTGTAGACTTATCTGAAGAAGGAAAAATTACTCTTGTTAGACAGGGGGAATTAAGTTTTGATAAAATTAAGGAGGTATATAATTCATGAAAATTGCAATAGGAAGTGATCATGGTGGGTTTGAAGATAAAGAAATAGTAAAAAAACACTTGGAAGAAAAGGGATATGAAGTAATTGATTGTGGTACTTTTTCTAAAGAAAGTTGTAATTATCCTACTTATGCATTAAATACTGCTGAAAAAGTAAAAAATAAAGAAGCTGATAAAGGTATTCTGATTTGTAATTCTGGTGAAGGTGTAGCTATATCCGCAAATAAAGTTAAAGGCATTCGTTGTGGAATAGGCTATAATAACGATGTTGCTCATTTGGTGGTCGAACATAATAATTGCAATATGATTGCTTTTGGCGCACATTTTTTTAGTGTTGAAAAAATAATGGAAATGGTTGATATTTTCTTGTCTTCAAAATTTGAAGGAGGAAGACATGAAATAAGAGTTAATATTATTTCTGATTACGAAGATAAGCACGGATTATAAAATTATCTTGAAAAATATTGAGTAAAAAATTATACTTTTTATGGGAGCTTTAAACATAAGGCTGAGAGGATTCTGATGTTGAATCGACCGTATCTGATCTAGATAATGCTAGCGAAGAGATAACATAATTTTGTTTTGTTTGCCTCTTTGCTTTCAAGGAGGTTTTTTAATGGATACAGAGAATTTGCAAAGTGAATTAGAAGAAAAAAAGATTGTTAAGCATCCTAATTCAAAAAGTCTTGATGGTTACAAAGTTAGACGACAAATTAGAAAATTATCAATGTCTGCTTTATTTGTGGCATTAAGTTTTGTACTATCTTTTTTAACTTATGGGTTACCAAAAATGCCACAGGGTGGTTCTATCTCACTTGAAGGGCTAGGAATAGTTATTTCTGGACTTTATTTAGGACCTGTTTATGGTTTTGTTGTAGGTGCTTGTTATAGTTTAATCAATCTTATGATGGATGGTGTTGTTTATCATTGGGCATCTGTATTTCTTGATTATATTATTCCTTTTGCTGGTATAGGATTAATGGGTGGTTTATTTTCAAAGTTATATTATAAGAATAAACCTTGGTCATTCTTCGTTGCTGCAATTCTTGGATTTGTAATTAAATATCTATCATCTTCTATTTCTGGTGCTTTTCTTTTTGGAGAATATGCTCCTGATAATATGCAACCATTCTATTATTCTTTTGTATATTATAACCTTCCATATAATGCAATTAGTTTAGCCGCTGTATTAGTTATTGGTGGAGCTTTATATATTCCATTACAAAAAATGACGAAGCAAGTTCAATTAATTATAGGTTAAGTATTTTTATCAATTAATTTTTTGTGGGGTGATGTTCACCCCTTTTTTGTTCTAATTATATGAGTATTCCCATAATTTTTATAGTAGGGGAAATTATGGAAATATTAAATTCGTTAATTCGGGAAAACAATATTAGTTTTTTGCGAATTTCTATTGTTGATATATTAGGAGAAAAAAGATCTATAGAATTTCCTGCATCAGCTTTAAAAGATATTTATAATAATCTTGTTAAATGTGACGGATCATCTTTATGTGGAATTGGAACAGCTGATAATTCTGATAGAGTAATTTGTCTCGATGAAAATTCTCATTATTTCATTTCTGATAATACATTGGAAATATTTGGCTTTTTGCAAGAAGAAAATGAAGAAACAACAGTTTTTGATCCACGTGAAATATTAAATAAACAAATTAAAATATTAAATTCTAAAGGATATTTTTTGAATGTCGGAATAGAGCCAGAATTTTATATTGTCGATGAAGAGACTCTTGATCCTATTGATGATGGAACTTATTTTTCCATACGTCAGGATCAAAAATCAACATATTTAAGAAAAATATGTGTCGAAAACCTTTTAAAAAGAAATTTTAATGTTTCATCTTTCCACCATGAAGTTGGACCTGGTCAAAACGAAATTAATTATCTTTTTTCTGATCCTATGAGTATAGCTGATACATTTTATATTTATAAAGAGACAATAAAAGAAACAGCACTAAAAAATAAATGTATTGCTACTTTTTTGCCTAAACCATTTAAGGGACTTCCCGGATCTGGAATGCATATAAATTGTTCGATTTGGAATTTCAAAAAAAACAATATGTTTTATGATGAAACTAATGAACATCATTTTTCTGATTTTGGTATAAATTTTACAAATGGAATCTTAAGACATATCAAAGCATTAACTGCGTTGAGTGCGACAATAGATAATTCATATTTGAGATTGCATAGTGGTTTAGAGTCTCCTAGTGGTATTTTTTATTCTTTTAATGATAGAGAAGCTGCGATACGTATTCCTAGTGCCAAACAGTCGCGAACAAGAATTGAGCTGCGTTTTGTTGATAGTACAGCACAATTATATCTTTTATTAGCTGGAATTATTTCCGCCGGTATTGATGGCTTAGAGCATCCTTTAAGAAAAGGAGACGAAAATGATATTTTACCTAAAGGTCTTTTAGAGTCTTTAAAGTATTTAGAAGAAGATGAAATATTAAATAACTGTTTTGGAAGAAAAATAATTCAAAAATATATATATGAAAAAAAGAAAGAAAAAATAGTGCCTTTCAGAAAATTAGTTATGGATTATTAAATTATATAAAATAAAATCGAATTAAATATTCTAAAAATAATGCTAATATGGTATATTGTAATGTAAGGAGGAATAAATGATGCTTTATAAAGAATTTAATAAACTTAGTCTTATTCTTAAGCTTATTCTTTTAATCATTCCTGGTGTTAACTGGGTCACCGAAGTTGTAGTTCGTTGGAGCGCAGCATTAAATAAGAAAGATATTGTCAATCTTATTTTAGCTATTGCTGTTACAATCGGTGGTATTGTCTTTGGTTGGATTGATTTTATTTGGGTAATCCTTACTGGACACTTAACTTTTGCTGATTAATTCACCTTAAAATCCTTAACGAAAGTTAAGGTTTTTTTATGAAAAAAATGTAAATAAAAAAACTGCTTTTTGGCAGTTTTTATTTATATAATTTTATTCTTGTGTTTCAGCTTCTGCTTCTTCATCAGAGATGATGCCATAAGTTAAGAATGATAAGACACGATCAAAACTTAAAGAGTCTTTTCCAACAAACAAGAGTTTATCACCGACATGAAGTGGAAAATCAGGGCCAGGAGAAGTTTGAGTTAACATTGGTGTAACAACGGCAACAATGGTAGCTTCAGTATAGTTCCAAAAATATACTTCACCAATAGTTTTGCCATCAATCCAGGAACCGACAGGAATTTCAACTTCAGAGAAAGAGACAGATTCATTTGTTTGGAACATGAAAGCATCACGTAAATCTTTTATAGCTTCATTTAATTTTTTATCTAGTTCAGCCTTTTCTTCAAAGATTTCATTAATTGTATCGTATTTAGAGCTGACACGAGTTTTTGATTTCCATTTTTCGGCGAATTGTTGGGCACGTAGAGCTGAGTCAACGAAAACACCTACACCTCTTTTAATTTCAACAATTTTTTCTCTTGAAAGAATTGCAAATGCTTTTCTCATTGTTTCAGGAGAAACACCATAATATCCACCTAAAACAGAACGTCCTTTTAAAAGTGTTCCTTCAGGATATTCACCAGTTAAAATTTTTCCACAGATATCTTGGGCAATTTTAACATAACGAGCATCTTTTTCTTCTCTTGACATAAATCCAACCTCCTAAGGTTCTTAATAATTATAACATGAGAATTTTTGAATGTGAAGTAAATAACATAATTATTAATAACTAATTTTAAAGTAACATTTTTGTATTTTTTAAAAGTTGTTTTTAAAGGCGATCTATCATTTTGAACTCTTCTGCTGAGTTGTCTTTATTTAAATATTCTGAAATAATTTCTTCTTTTGAAAAATATACTTTGTCTTCGGAAGTATTGACTTCATAGATTCCTAACATGTAATCTGGAAAACTTTGTTTTTGTTTAGAAAAAGCCATCATTGAAAATGATATAATCATCGGGACACCTAAAGTTACAAAAGATAGTGTGATTATTCCAAAAAAGAAAATGGAAAATCTTGCGATAGTTTTTCCGATGGATAGATTTAAATATTTTGAATTTACAGCACTTATTTTATATATGAGTTTTCCAATTGTTTTACGACCACGTTTAAAAACTAATGGTGGGACTAGCCACGTTAGAATGCCTGAAAAGAAAAATGTTGGTATTAATTCCAAAAAAATAATGGTTTTTGATAAAAAAGAAGTGTATTCGTATAATGTTTTGTCGATTGATAGAAGGTATCCGTTGCAAGTATTATCTATAAAGTTTGTATAGATATTTACATAATCTGTTGGTGTTATATTATTATTTTCACTATTATTATTTTCTATAATTTTATTATCAGAAACAATGAAATAAGGAATACCATCTTCTTTCATATTATCATTAAGACGAAAATCATCATACATTTTTTGAATTTCTTCTTTGCTTTCTTCACCATATTCATTGGAAATGAAAACAATAAAATTATCAATATGTTCACGCAATTTATTCTTTTCTTGTGTGGTAGTGTTTAATTGGTAATGATTGTAATATGAGACAACAGAATATATTTTTCCAGTATTATCAATTTTATATAAATCACTATTTAAATGTAGGGTATTGATATAATTTTGTTTTTCTTTATAAGAATTTGTTGATTTAGCTATGTTTCCAGCTATTGTAAAAGAGATAAGCCATAAGAAGGCAAAAATAAAAAAATCTATCATATTTGCTAATACACGGCGATGGAAAATTGGGCGAACGTAATTGATATTAATATTTAATGAATTGTTTTCTTCTTCATTATGAACATTGTATGTATTATCCATTATTAGTTCCTTTCAAGCGATAAATAGAATCTAAATCTTCAGTTGCAATTAATATTGTTTGACTAGATAGATCGGATAGTGTTTGGTTGTATTTATTAAATAAAAGTACAATGAATGAAATAATTAGATATATTGCTGTAATTCCTGATAATACTAAAAGTACTGTATTTGAAAATAAATCAGCAAAAGCAATTGTTGGAAAAGAAATAAATAATAAAGATGGCATAAAAGAAATTATATAGAATATAAGAGAGGATATTTTTTCGAAAATACCACATAAATTTAAATTATATTTTTTGGTTCTTTCTATTCTCATAAAGTAGGTAGCGGGTGTTTTTCCTCTGCTTGTTAAAAATGGAATTAAAACATAAAAACATATTATTGTGATGAAATAGGAGATAAAGCTGCAAATAGTAATTAAAGAGGTATTGCTTCTTTCAAGAGTGGCGATATTTTTTTCTATTTCATTATAAGATAATTCACGCCCAGGAAATTCAAAATCATTTTCTATAATATCTTTTAAAAGATTACCATAAATATTAGTAAAGAAATTTTGATAAAATTTATTATAATTGGCCTCGGATGAAGTTCCTTTATTGTCTTCAGGATATTTTAAATAATCAGAAAAATCTTCTTTATATTGATCGATAAGTGTAGGAAGACCATTTGAATCTAAGTTGTCATAATCAAAAAATTCTATGCCAGATTTATTGTTATTTTTATAAAAATTTAATAAAAAGTTTAAATCTTTGTTCCTCAAATCTATATAAAAATGACGAATAAATTCATTTTCTAAATCAGTATTGTCACCGGTATAGTAATATATGAATTTTTTCATGCTGGTTTCTAAATTGTTGATATAACTATATTTATAATCAGAATCATAAAAAAGAATTTTGCTATCGTATAGTAAATCGTATTTTTCTTTTTCTAGTGTATAAATTTCATTGGTCTTTTCATCTGTTTTAGCAATAGTTTTGCCAATTGGATAAATTATAATATTAAATAAAAAAATTGATGTTATAAGTGTGATAAAAAAATCAGCTAAAAAAGTAAGGATTCTTTTTCCTTTGGAAATAGGATAAATATCTAAATATTTTTGTTCTTGATTGTTTTCTTCTGTATTCATTGCATTGATTATAACATTTTTTTCTTTTTTTTAAAGTTTTTATTCGTGTTTTTGCATATTCCTCATATAATTTAAAGAGGTAAATATGGATCTATATATTGGAAAAGAAAAAGAAACACTTTATGATATTGCACAAAAGTATAATTTGACTTTTGAAGAATTGGTGCAGTTTAATAAAAGCTATAGGTTTAAAATGGATTTAAAAGATTGCCCGGTTCTTATTCCTACAAAGGAAAAAAGAGTGATTAATATGCCTAATAGCTATGATAAAAAATTTTTTTATGATGAAGTAAATAAATTTAAAGATGAGTTTGATAAAAGTATTTTGGCTTATTTTATATCTGAAAAATTTGGCGACTACATGAATGATGTTCTACTTTTAAAATATAAAAATCTTCAAAAACTTTTTGATAAATTTAAAAATAAAAATCCTTTAAAGATAACGGCTTCTTTAGAAGTAAAAAATATAGTTGAATTGTTTAATTCATTTATAAAGAGCATAATAGAAAAAGATTTTGATAAGATTAAATTAACTTTACAAGAAATGAACAAATGGCCAGAAAAGTTTTCTGATCGTTTTTTGGATAAATATAAAGATAAATTAGTTGTATCGTTTAAAAAGTTAATTGAGGAAATAAGGGATTATATTTTAAATATTGGAAATGAAGATTATAATGAATCTTCTAAAAATAAAGATAAAATTGCTTTATTACTAGATGAGATAACCAAAATATTATTCGATTGATTTTAATGATTCAACCATTTTAACCTTTTTAATTTTTTTGTTTAAAAACAAGGATACAACTAAAGCAGTTCCACCGGTAACTAAAAATCCATACATATATGAATACCAATAAATGTGATACATAAAGGTTAAAAGTGAAGTGATATTAACACTTAAAACCATATATGTCATTGGAAAACCAAATAGTAAACCGAGAAGCCCCCCAATAACAGCATCAACCATCAATTCTATGGTTAATGTTGAAGCAATGCTTTTAAATTTAAATCCTAAAACCTTCATTGTAGCAATATCTCTAGTTCTTTCAGAGATATTTAAAGAAGAGAGATTATAGATAACAACAATACATAATAAAATTGCAAAGATTTTTATAACATCGGTCATCAGTTCAATTGAAGACATGATTTCATGTGCTCTAGTCATCATATCATCATAAGTATTTATTGAGCTAAATAAATTGCTTTGTAAAAGATTCTCTTTGAGATTATCATTGGAGATATCTTTTTTTCCATAAATGTAATATACGGGAACTGAACTTATATTTTCTGAATAATTAGCGGATAAATCATAGATTCCGTGAAGTATTGATGATTCGAAAATTCTATTGATTTTTTTGGTATAAGAATTTGAATTAATAGAAATGTCTATCTCATCTCCAACTTTAAGATTTAATTTATCGGCAGTAGTTTTATCAATATTTAAACCTGGATGTTCGTTGATAGCTGGAAAATATGAAGAGTTATTTTCAAGAAGATAAACAGGAGAAATTATATAGGATGTTTCTGAAATTAAAGTAGCGCTATAACTTGAAACAATTTCAACTTTTTCTACGCCTTCAATAGTATAAATATCTTCTTTTATGTTTTTATTATTTTCTAATCCTTCAGCGGATATTTTCATATTGATATTAGCATTGTAATCATAGAATATTCCATAATTTAAAGTATCCATAATTCCAAACCCACAAACAGCTAAAGATGAACAACCTAAGGTTCCTAATATTACCATAATTGTTTTAGCCTTGCTTTTAGAAATATTTCTCAAAGCCATTTTTAAAGACAAAGAGGTATGCTTATAATAAAAACTATTGGGATTTGGTACATGTTTTTGAGCAACGCTTATTTTTGGTCTTAATGTTTTTACGGGTTTCTCTTTAATGACATTTCGTGAGACAAAAAATCCACAAATTATAGTAATTAATAACATTGATATAAGCATTAATAAGGCTTGCCAAGAGAAAAAAGGAGTGGTGGTTTTTGGTAAATCCCAGAGTAAATTGTATTTAACTTCAAGAACAGGTGGAATAATAATTGGTCCCAATATCATTCCAAGAAGTGATCCAAAAAGAGTTAAAAAAGTTCCTATTCCCATATAGTGAATGTAGATATTTTTTCGAGGGACCCCAATTGCTTTTAAACATCCAATTTGTGATCTTTGTTTAATTATTATTTGTGTAATTGTTGTTAAAATGATTAAGGCGGATACTAAAAAGAAAATTATTGGGAAAACATATGGTAATTTTCCTGCTTGAGTAACATCTTGATTCAACATTTGGTAGGATTCAAGATATTCTTTTTCGGTGGCTAACATTAAATTGTTTTCTTTTTTGTTTTCGTAATATTGTCTAATTTGTTCTAAAGTATTGTCGTTACTGAGGGAATTTTTTGCTTTTATTAAATATTGATTAGAAAATGAGTCTAACTTAGAAGAAATGAGATCTTCTAAAGAAGAACCCATGAATAGACTAATTAAACCATCAAGAGAATCATAATTATAATTATTTTTTATCAAATTTAAAATTAGCTCTTTTAAATATTCAGGAGACATATATCCTAATGATGAAGAAAAAGAAGAATTTTGTACCCCTTCTGGATGATACATTTCTCCGGTTATTTTTATACTGAAATTAATTTTTGATTCCAACAAAATATTAGTGTCATTTGTCTTTAAATTATCTAATATCCTACTATATTCTAAAAGTGAATTTTTTAAGAAATTGTTACAAGTTATAGAAAAAGAATCGCCTATTTTTAAATTTTCACTTTGTAAAAATTTTCCCATAGCAAGATAGCCATATTCACCGGAAATAAGGATTGGATGAGATAATGTATTTTCTGAGTCTGAAACAATTATATTTATGCCATTTTTCTTAAAATCTACAGGCATATAAGTTCTTTTTTCTATAGTTTCAATTTCTTCAATTTGTGAAGGCAAATTTATAATATCTTTTTTATCATAGCTATTAGTAGTTACATATATATCAGCATAATTGCATGAAGAATATAAATTATTTGCTCTTTTTTCAAGCTTATTAGCATTAGAAATTAAACCGGCAAATAAACAAGTAGAAAGAAGTGAAATTAAAATTATAGAGATGAATTGTTTCCAATCTTTTTTTAAAGTTCTCAACAAATCTTTAAAAAGTATAGCGGATGTTGATAAATTCTTTTTTACCATACTATATCATCAACTTTCTTACGATTTTCTATTTTTTTATTTTCGATAATTTTACCATCGCCAATTCTAATTAGACGAGTTCCTAATTCAGCAAGATTAGAATTGTGAGTTACTACGACGATGGTAGTTTGATATTCTTCACATAGTGAAAGTAAAAGTTTAATAATTTCTTTTCCGGTTTTACTATCGAGGGCGCCAGTAGGTTCATCACATAATAATAATTTTGGATTTTTTACTATTGCTCTTGCAATAGATACTCTTTGTTGTTCTCCACCTGATAATTGAGAAGGAAAATTTTTCATTCTTTTCGTTAAACCGACATTTTCCAATAATTTTGATGTTGATAAAGGATTATTTACAATACTAGCAGCGATATTAACATTTTCATAAGCTGAAAGATTGTTCATTAAATTATAAAATTGAAAAACAAATCCTATATCATTTCTTCTGAACGATTCTAGTTCTTTATAAGAAGCTTTTCCAATATCCTTGTCATCAATTATATAGTTTCCTGAAGTTAAATTATCCATACCTCCTAAAATATTTAGCAATGTAGTTTTTCCAGCACCAGAAGAGCCTAAAATGATAACAAATTCTCCTTTATCGATAGAAAAAGAAATGTTATCTAGAGCTTTAATGGTATTATCGCCACTTTTATATTCTTTGCAAACGTTATTAATTTCTATATAAGACATAGTACTCCTCTTTAATAAAATAATAAATTCAATCTTATATTTTTCTACTTTTCAATATTAGCTTTAAAAATATCAGTAACATCGGAAATAGTGATAAATGCTTTATCATCTATTGTATGAACGATGTTTTTCATTTTAATAACTTGAAATCTGTTGACAACGATGTAAATTATTTTTCTATCAGTATTTGAGTAATAGCCTTTGGCTGGGATAATTGTTAGACCTCTAAATGTTTTGGATAATTCAGCGGCAACTTCTTGATCTTTTGTTGTAACAATCATAGCGGCCTTATTTTTATCGATACCATAGACGATAAAGTCTACTGTTTTTAATCCGCAAAGATAAGTGATTATTGAATATAATGGCAACGTCCAACTTTGGACGACAATTCCACATATGATATAAAGAATAAGGTTATAACTCATAACAAAAGTTCCGACAGTTATTCCTAGTTTTTTGCTAAAAATTACAGCTAAAACTTCTATACCATCCATAGCGCCTCCAAAGCGTACAGCTAAACCTGATCCAATACCAGAAAGAATACCGCCAAACATAGCGCATAAAAGTAAATCATTTCCAGCAACTGGAGAAGAAGTAGATACGTCAATTGGAAGAACGTCAGTTATCAACCAAGCACTTAGAGAATAAATTATGACAGTAAAAAGAGAATATACAGTAAAACAAGCTCCTTGTTTTTTAAATCCAAATATAAAAATTGGAACGTTTAATAAAACTAAAAACAAAGACAATGTTAAAAATTCTGGAGTTATTTGATCGAGAAACATTGAAGTACCAGATATGCCACTATCGTAAAGAGAAACTGGCTGCAAAAACATAGTTACTCCAACAGAATTAATGATACCAGCTATAAATAATGCTAAAAAATTAACCCAACTTAGTTCTTTAAGTTCCTTTAAAAAATTAGAAAAAAATTTTTTCATCAGTTTCTCCGTTTCTATATATCTTTAATATATTAACATAGAATGTAATTCTTAGATAGCTTGCTATGTATACAAAAATTAAATTTTGACAAAAAATTTTGTCTTTGCTAAAAATGTTTTTTTTAAAAAATATGACAAAAAAGAACAAAATTCTTTTTATTGTTTAACCAAAAAATAAGAAGTATAATTTATTTATGAAAACACAAAATAATAGTCAAATTAAAATTATTCGTTCCATTGCTTCGATAATAATTGATTCGCTTTCAATTATTTCTTCAATTATTATACTAATAGTAGAAAGCTTATATAATTGGAGTTCATGGTGGTGGATACTTTTAACTCCTGTTATTACTTTTGCTGGATTATGGATACTTTTATATTTGTTTGTTTTTGGAATATCATTTACATGTTCTAAAACAAAACAATATAAATCCATAAGTAAGTTTTATCATTTTATGTTCAATTTGGGATATAGCTGTTTAATAGGTTGCGGTAGAATTACTATAAAGGTTAAAGGATTAGAGAAAATGCCTGAAGATACTCATTTCCTTTTGGTTAGCAATCATCGTTCAAAATTTGACAATATGATCCAAAGTTATGTACTAAAAGATTATAATATCGCTTATATTTCTAAGCCTTCGAATTTTAAAATCCCTTTTGGAAATAGATATATGAATAGAAATTTATATCTAAAATTGAATAGAGAATCTTTAAGAGAAGGTATTAAAACTATTTATAATGCTATTGATTTATTAGAAAATAATATTACTAATATAGGTATATTTCCTGAAGGAACAAGATCGTTAGATGGTAAATTAGGAGAATTTAAACCAGAAAGCTTTAAAATTGCTACAGTGGCACAAAAACCAATAGTTATTGTCAGCATGAAGAATACTGAAAAAATTCATAAAAATTTTCCTTTTAAAAGAACAATTGTAGAGATGGATATCATCGATGTTTTATATGATGATGTTCGAACAATGAATACTATAGAATTATCTGAAAAAGTAAGAAATATTATAGATGAAGATTTAAAAAACGAAAAGGAGGTTTAAATGACATACGTTCTTTTTAATTCATTAGCTAATAATTATAAAGGTGAAGAAAACTCTAGAAAAGCATTAGAAGGTAAAATTTCTAGTGATTCCGTTTTCGAAGATTTGACAAAAATTGTTGATTTGAAAAAATATTTAGAAGAAAAAAGTATAGAGGATAAAGTTATTTTAACAGGTGGAGATGGAACACTTAATCATTTTGTCAATGAAATAGGTAATCTTGATATTAAATGTGAAATAGATTATTGTCCTTCTGGATCTGGAAATGATTTTTATACTGATGTAGCAAATTTTGAAGATTCTAGAGCAGTAAGAATTAATGAATTTATCAAGGATTTACCAATAGTAACTGTTAAAGGAAAAGATTATCGCTTTATTAATGGTGTTGGATTTGGAATAGATGGTTATTGCTGTGAAAAAGGTGATGAAATTCAAAGAACATCAACTAAAAATGTTAATTATGCTTCTATTGCCATTAAAGGAATGTTAATGTTTTATAAGAGCACAACAGCAACTGTTACAGTTGATGACAAAAAGCCTGTTACTATAAAAAAAGCTTGGCTCGCTCCTACTATGAAGGGAAAATATTATGGTGGAGGTATGAAAGTTACTCCGCTTCAAGATCGCAATTCTAGTGATAAAAAAGTTTCTTGTATGGTTATGCATGGGTATAGTCGATTAAAAACGTTGATTATATTTTCTAAAATATTTAAAGGTGAACATGTTAAATATAAGAAAAATGTTTCAATATTTTCTGGAAACACAATCAAAGTTGAATTTAATTCACCTCGTTCACTTCAAATTGATGGTGAGACAATTCTTGGTGTAACCTCATATATTGTTCATACAAAATAATTTATAAATTGTGTTGAAAGATAGAAATATTATTCTATTACTCAACACTTTTTTGAATAATATAATAAATATATACTTATTAATAGATAAAGTTTATAATCTTTTTTGGAAATGAGGGACATATGGAAGAAAAACAACAAATAGAACAGAATAATGACCAAAATCTTTCTTCAAAAAAGAAAATAAATTGGAAAGAGTTAGGAAAGAAAATATTAAATTATGTGATAAAAACGACTAATGGGATGGCTTATGGTCTTTTTGCCACGCTTATTGTGGGCACGATAATAAAGCAGATAGGCCAATTATCTAATGTTGATTTTATTATTAATATCGGAAGTATTTTACAGGGGTTGATGGCTCCTGGAATTGGATGTGGTATTGCATTAGCATTGAAATTAGAACCACTCCCAGTAATTGCTGCGACTGCTGTTGGGGCGTTAAGTGCTTCTATTAGTTTTACTGGTGGCAAGGCGAATAATAATCCTTTATTAATTTATTTTGCTGTAATTGCTGCTATAGAAATATATCGTTTGATTTTTAAGAAAAAAACACCAGTCGATATTCTTTTAATACCATTTTTTATGATTATAATTGGATATGCTGTTGGGTGTGCATTAGAATTTCCATTGAATCAGATAATTTATGGAATTCAATGGCTTATTAATACTGCAACAGAATATGCTCCAATTCCAATGGGAATTGTTATTGCTGTAATTATGGGAATGGCTTTAACTGCTCCTATTTCTTCAGCAGCTATAGCAATAGCTTTATCACTTGGAGGAATTCCTGGTGGTGCAGCGGTTGTCGGATGCTCGGTGCAAATGATTGGATTTGCTGTGCAATCTATCAGAGATAACAATATTGGAAAAGTTATATCTATTGGAATTGGGACTTCAATGCTTCAATTTAAAAATATATTAAAAAAGCCAGTTATTTGGCTTCCAACTATATTAACAAGTGCTATTTTAGGCCCTATTTCAACAGCAGTATTTAAAATGACATCTACACCTGCAGGTGCTGGAATGGGAACGTGTGGACTTGTTGGACAATTAGGAACTTTAGAGAGTATGGGATATAATAATCCTATGGCTTATATTGGAATTTTAGTTCTTCATTTTATAGCTCCAATAATTTTAGTTTTCTTATTTGATTTATTATTTAGAAAACTAGGAATTATTAAAAAAGGTGATTTTGAAATATAGTTCTAACAAAAAAACTATTAAGGCTTAGAATTGAAAATCTAATACCTTAATAGTTTTTTTATTGATCATCTACACCTGTAATACTAATTCCAAAGCCATCATTTCCTAGATGAACAAGGAAGACTGGGCCAACTCTATCAATCGTTGAAATCGATATGTTTTGATATTTTTCTTTTACCATCTTTTCCATTTTATCGATGTTTTCTTTATTTGGGCCAAGATAGACAAATCTTAAATAGACTTTTTTATATTTTTTGGAATATTCTTCTATAAAATTCATAAAGTAGGAAATGATTTTTGGTGTAACTCTTTCTTTTTTAGTTAATTCTAATTTTCCATCAATCATTTCAATTACTGGTTTTATTTTAAATAAAAGACCAATTGCACAAGAAATTTTTGAAAGTCTACCACCTCTAAAAAGATGTACTAAATCTAAAAGAGTAAAAGCGAGGTGGGAATCGTGGCAATAAATATTAGCTTTAGCTGCTAAATCTTTTCCGGAGATATCTTTATCTCTCCAATAGGAAAGGGCTATTAAAATATTGGTTATTCCGTAGTTATTAATATTGGTATCAACATTATATACATGATTTTTTTGATTATCATCTAAAGAATCAATAGCCATATTTGCGACATTATAGGTTGTAGAATTTTCTTTTGACATGGTCATAATGATAATGTCTTCATATCCTTCAGAAAATAATTTTTCTAGAGCTAAGAGAAATTCACCGGTAGAAGGGGAAGAAGATTTTAAATTTTTTGTGCTTTCCAAGCGTGAAATAATGTCTTCATCTTTTAGGTCTAATTCTCTTTCTTCTTTTCCTTCAATCATTACATGGAGTGAAACTTGTTCATATCGGAAGGCTTGAACAAATTCTTCAGGGACAATAGTTGTAGAGTCTACTATAAAAGCGATTTTGTTATTCATTTTTTCTCCTTTACATAAAGCAACATATACATATAAAAGATTTTCTTAGAATAAATAATATAATTTAATTATCTAATCTACATTTATTTATTATGATTTAAATAAAAAAATATAATCAGTTATAAGAAGTTGCATATATACAAAAAATAGTATCCAATTGCATTCATATAGCTAATTTTTTCGTAATCATTAACTATGTACAAATTATACAACCTATTATTTTTTAATTCTACATATTTTAGAATTTAAATAGGAATTTATTTGTCATTTTTGAAAATATGGCATTCAGAAAAGCGTGATAATAAAAAAACTGATACTTTGCAGTACCAGCTATATTTTCTTAATGGTGCCGACGAAAGGACTCGGACCCTCCACCTACTGATTACAAGTCAGTTGCTCTACCTGATGAGCTACGTCGGCAATTGCTTTCATTTATGGTGGACACTACAAGGATCGAACTTGTGACCTCTTCCGTGTGAAAGAAACGCTCTCCCAACTGAGCTAAGCATCCGCGCATGTTTAATTCTATCAGTTAAGATATTATTTTGCAATAGTTTTTTTGAATTTTAAGAAAAATAGTTTTTAGTTTGTTCTTATTAATTTTTATAAACATATTTTATATTATGAAATATGAATTAATAAATGCATTGGTGACGCCTTTTGATGATAATAATCAAATTGATTTTGATATATTAAAAAAATTAATAGAAAAAACTGAACATTATCATGATGGTTATTTAATTGCTGGAAGTACTGGTGAAGGCGATAGTTTGACCGAAAAAGAAGTTCAGAGTTTGATAGATTTTTTAGCACTATATAAATTTCAAAAAATACTATGCATCTGTGAAGATTGTACGCAAAAAGTTATCGATAAAATATCATCATTAAAAATACCTAAAGATTTTAAGATTCTTTTGCGTATTCCATGCTATTATCTTCCAAAAGAAAGCGGAATTATAAAACATTTTGTTCAAATATTTAATAGATTTAAACAATATCAATTTATTATTTATGATATAAAGAAAAGAACTAATAGTACAATTTCTATTGATGGCTATAAAAAGATATGCAATAATTGTAAAAATTTTTATGGAATTAAAGATTGCAATAATGATTTTTTAAAGATAGAAAAATTATCCAAATTTACTAATGTCTATTGTGGAAATGATGAAAAGATTAAAGAATATTTAAAACATGGAGCGATTGGTCATATTTCTGTTTGTTCAATTTTTGAAGAAAACTATTTTTTAAACTTGGATTCAAAATTGAATTTTGAATATTCAAATCTCCCTAATCCAATTGGAATTAAGAAAAAATTAAAAGAATTAGGCTTTTCTTCAATGAATTTGCGATTGCCTTTAGATTTTTAATTGTCATAAATTGATTTTTGTCAGTTTTTTGTCTTTTTGAAAAATACTTTTTGAGTATAATAAAATTATGGCAAAAAGTTTTGGTAACTGGTTCTATAGCATCAAAAGTGAATATCGAGTGATTTTACTCGGAAATTTGTTTTTGCTTGTTTTGTTTTTCTCATTATTCTTTTTATTCTTTAATGGGAATATTGATTGGCCATTAGGAGTTTTGACTGCTATTCCTTTTGCAAATTTAAATTATTTTTTATTTATAAAATCAGTAGATGGGGTTTTGGCAACAAAATCCAAAGGCATTTTTAGAATTGATTTTTTTGTGCGATATATTATTCTTTTAATTCCAATTGCCTTATCTTTAATTTTATGGTACTATTCAATAAGAGTTATAAACCCTATAGCGATAGGTATTTCTTATATAGTTTATAGAATTGGGTTATACTTGCCATTTATCAAGGATGTGGGAAATGAGTAGTATATTGTTTAGTTTAGGGGTCCATGCAACTGAAGGATTACCAGGCGAAATTTATAGCAGCATAATTCTTATGTGCATATTATTAATTTTTTGCATTGTTGTTAAAATTAAAGCCCACTTTACCGATCCTTTGAAAAGACCTAAGGGAATTGTTTTTATTGCAGAAACTTATGTTGGATATATAGATTCATTAGTTGAAGAAAATATGGGAAAACAATTTAAATTTTTGAGTCCATATTTTGGCTTTTTAGCGGCATATATTTTTGGATCATTTTTGATAGGCGTTTCTGGTCTTCCTTCTCCTTTAACTTTCTATTGGATTCCATTTATGTTAGCATTAGTGACATTTTTAATGATTAATATCACATCGCTATATTACAATAAATGGAAATATTTTAAGCAATTTGTTTTCCCAATTCCTATTGTAGGTATTTTCTCTCTTTTTGCTCCACTTTTATCTTTATCTTTGCGTTTATTCGCCAACGCTTTAGCTGGTTGGATTATGTTATATTTGGTTTATTCTTTATTAGAGAATTTAAGCGCTATGATTTTCGGAGGATTGCCTTTCTTTATAGCTCCTTTTATTACTCCGATTCTTCATATGTATTTTGATTTATTCTCTGGTTTTATTCAAACAACAGTTTTTGTATTATTATCAATGTTGTTTATTAGTAATGAGGTTCCAGATGCTGAAGATTTGGAACAAAAAGTTGCAGTTGTTGCAAAAGATTAATTATGGTATCTAAGGAGGTTTATATATGGATGCAAATAGTTTGGTAAGAGGACTTGCTGCTATTGGTGCTGGTATTGCAGTTCTTGCTGCTGTCGGACCTGGTATTTCAGAAGGTATGTGTGCAGCTAGTGCGGTTAGTTCTGTTGGTCGTAATCCAGATGCTTATAAGAAAATTCGTTCTACTATGCTTCTTGGTTGTGCATTAACAGAAACATCTGCTTTATATGGTCTTTTAATTGCTATTTTACTTATTGTTTTCGGTGTAATGTAATATTGTCTTATGTTAGTTTTACAATCTTTATTTCCTGGTGCTCAGGACATTATAGATAAGCTTTTTCCAAGTGGTTGGCAACCATTTTTAGTGCAATTTATTGCAATGTTAGTTTTGGTTGCAGCGTTTTTTATATTTTTGTTTAAACCTGTTAGAAAAATAATCACAACAAGACAAGATCATATCGAAGCAAATATTAAGGAAGCTGAAGAAAAAAGATTGTCAGCAAATGAGTATCTTACTAAATCACAAGAAGAAATTAAAGTTGCTAAAATTAAAGCGCAAGATATTATTGTTGAAGCACAAAAAACTGCAGAAAATGAAAAGAATAAAATTATCAATGCTACTAAAGAAGAAGTACGCAATTTAAAAATTGCTGCTGATAAAGACATTGAAGAATCTCGAAGAAGAGCAAAAGATGATATAAAAAGAGAAATCATTGATGTTGCTTTTCAAGCATCTGAAAAGATTTTGCAACGTGAAATCAATGAAGATGATAACGAAAAAGTTTTAAATAATTTTATTGATTCATTAAATGAGGAAGAAAAATAATGAATAGATTGAAAGCTTCTTCACGCTATGCTGCAGCTTATTTTACAGCAATGGAACGAGAACATATATCTGAAGAAAAAAAAGAAATTGAAGATTTTTTAGAATATTTAAATAATGATATTGTCTTCAAAAAATTTTTGATTTCACCTTCTTTTGATAAATTTAAAAAAATTAATATTTTAAATGAATTAAAAGATAGAAAAATAATTTCTAATAAATTATGTAATTATTTGAAAATCATTCTCGATAACAAAAGAAGCTTTTATTTAGTTGATATTTTAGAAGAAACGGTAAAAGAAGCTGATAATATTGAAGGCATTAAATGCGGAATTTGTTATACAGCTTTTGAATTATCAAATGAAATGAAAAACAAATTGACTTCGGCTATAAGTAAAAAGTTAAAAGCTGAAGTTAAATTAAAATTTATATTGCAAAAGAATTTGATTGGCGGTGTAAAAATATTTATTGATGATCGCCTATTTGATAGTTCTTTAATTGCTATGAATGATACTTTAAAAACACAAGTTGAGGAGGGCGAATAAATGGAAATCAAACCATCAGAAATCAGTGCTCTTATAAAAGCACAAATCAACGATTATGATAGTAAATTAGAAGATAATGATGTAGGAACTGTTGTTACTTTTGGCGATGGTATTGCTACTATTTATGGTCTTTCAAATGCTATGAATGGTGAATTACTTATATTCCCCCATGATGTATATGGCCTAGTTATGAATCTTAATGAGGATTCTGTAGGTGCTGTTTTGTTTGGTAATGCTGATTTTATTAAAGAAGGCGATATTGTTAAAAGAACGAAACAAGTATTTTCAGTTCCTGTTGGTGAGGCTCTTCTTGGACGTGTTATAAATGCTTTAGGACAACCGATTGACGGAAATGGAGAGATTAAAACTACAGAATTTCGTCCTGTTGAAAAAATAGCTCCAGGTGTCATGACAAGAAAAAGCGTTGATGTTCCTTTAGAAACAGGAATTAAAGCTATCGATGCTATGATTCCTATCGGTAGAGGACAAAGAGAATTAATTATTGGTGATAGACAAACTGGAAAAACTGCTTTGGCAATAGATACAATAATAAATCAAAAAAATAAAAATATGATTTGTATTTATGTTGCTATTGGACAAAAAAATTCTACAGTTGCCAGATTAACTGAAAAACTTAGAAGAGAAGGTGCAATGGACTATACAATAGTTTTATCTGCTTCTGCTTCTGAACAAGCTCCTATGTTATATATTGCTCCTTATGCAGGTTGTGCTATAGCTGAGTATTTTATGGAACAAGGAAAAGATGTCTTAATTGTTTATGATGACTTATCTAAACATGCTGTTAGCTATCGTGCTTTATCTTTATTATTGAAGAGATCTCCTGGTCGTGAAGCTTATCCTGGCGATGTTTTCTATTTACATTCAAGACTTTTGGAAAGATCTTGTAGATTGAACAAGGAACATGGTGGTGGTTCTATTACAGCTTTACCAATAGTTGAGACACAAGCAGGTGATATTTCTGCTTATATTCCAACAAATATTATTTCCATTACTGATGGTCAAATCTTTTTGATGAGCGAATTATTTAATGCTGGACAAAGACCGGCGATCGATTCAGGTTTATCAGTTTCTCGTGTTGGATCAGCAGTTCAAACCAAGGCTATGAAACAAGTGGCTGGATCATTAAAAATCGATTTAGCTAATTATCAAGATATGGCTGCTTTTGCTCAATTTGGATCGGATCTTGATGCGGAAACTCAAAAAGTTTTAAATCATGGTAGAAGGTGCATGGAAGTATTAAAGCAATCTCAATATCATCCTTTGACAACAATAGATGAAATTCTTGAATTATTTAATGTTAAGTATGGCTATCTAAATGCTATTGAAATTAATGAAGTTTCTACCTATTTAGAAGAAATGAAAGCGTATATTCATACAAATTATGAAGAATTGGTTTTAAAGTTAAAAGAAAAGATGATATTTGACAATAAACTAATTGAAGATTTTAAATTAGCAATGCTCGAATTTCAAAAATTATATTTGAGCAAGAAAGAATAATATGGGTAGTTCAACTTTAGCCGGAACAAAGCGAAGAATTAATTCTGTTCGTTCTACATTAAAGATAACCTCTGCCATGAAAGTTGTTGCGACAGCAAAATTAAAAGGGTATCGTGACAAAATGGGTAAAGGTAGTTTTTACCTTGACAAAATGAGAGAAGTTTTAGCTAAGGTAACCTGTAATATGGAAGATGATGATCCAGATAACATTAATATGTTTGCTACAGGTGATAAAAAATTAATTTTAGTAATTTCTTCTTCCTTAGGTTTATGTGGAGCTTATAATACAAATATTAATAAACTATTTCATAAAAACTATAAAGAAGGTGATGAAGTTTTAGTTGTTGGCCATAAAATTGCTTCTCATCTTGATTATGAACATATTCCTTATGACGATCAATTTATAAATGCTTATCAAGGTTTTGATTATTCTGTTTCAAGAAAAATAGGAAAATATTTAATGGAACAATTCAAAACAAAAAAATATGGTTCTGTTCTTATTATAGGCACTCATTATGTCAATTCTATTAAATTTCAACCAACAGCTAAGGTACTATTTCCAATAGTTGCTGATGTTAAATCAACTAATCCAGCAGATATTTATGCGATTATTGAACCTAGCCCGCAAAAAGTTTATAAAGAATTATTACCTCAATATGTTAATTCTTTAGTAAATAATATTTTCTTAGAATCAGCTGTTAGTGAATATTCTTCAAGAAGAAATGCTATGGAAAATGCTTCAGATAACGCCGAAGAAATTATAGATGAATTAGAATTACAATATAACAAGGCTAGACAAGCTCAAATTACACAAGATATTACAGAAGTTGTTTCTGGTGCAAACGCTAATAAATAAAGGAGAAATTATGAAGTCTAACGACAGTGGAAAAGTTCTTCTAAATGAAGGAACTATTGTGATGGTTCAAGGTCCAGTAATCGATGTACGTTTCGATGAAGGACATCTTCCTAATCTTTTGAATGCTATTGAAATTCCTTTGCCTGATGGGAAAAAGTTGATTTCTGAGGTTATGCAACATATAGGGGATGATGTTACAAGAACAGTTAGTATGGGTCCAACAGAAGGCTTATATCGTGGAATGAAAGCTTATGATACTGGTTGCCCAATTAAAGTACCTGTTGGACAAACAACTTTGGGAAGAATGTTTAATGTTTTAGGAGATCCTATTGATGATAAGGATTTTGATCAAAATGTTGAGCATTGGTCAATTCATCGTCCAGCTCCAGTTTTTATTGATCAAAAAACAAGTTCGGAGATTTTAGAAACTGGAATTAAAGTTATTGATTTGCTTTGCCCATTTGCTAAAGGTGGTAAAGTTGGCTTGTTTGGCGGTGCCGGTGTTGGCAAAACTGTTTTAATTCAAGAGTTGATGCATAATATTGCTGCTGATAAAGGTGGAACTTCAGTTTTTGCTGGTGTTGGTGAAAGAACTCGTGAGGGTAATGATCTTTATAATGAAATGAAACAATCGGGAGTTTTGAGTCAAACAGCATTAGTGTTTGGTCAAATGAATGAACCTCCAGGTGCTCGTATGAGAGTAGCTCTTAGCGGTCTTACGATGGCAGAATATTTCCGTGATCATGATAAAAAAGATGTTCTATTATTTATCGACAATATTTTCCGCTTTACACAAGCTGGTAGTGAAGTCAGTGCACTTTTAGGAAGAATGCCATCTGCTGTTGGATATCAACCAACATTGGCTACAGAGATGGGACAATTACAAGAAAGAATTACTTCAACAAAAAATGGTTCAATTACTTCTGTTCAAGCAATTTATGTTCCAGCAGATGATTTAACAGATCCAGCTCCAGCGACAACTTTTTCGCATTTGGATGCAAAAATCGTTTTGGATAGAAAGACTTCTGCTTTAGGAATTTATCCAGCTGTTGATCCGTTAGAATCTTCTTCAAATATTTTAGATGAAGCAGTTGTTGGTAAAGAACATTATGAGGTTGCTCGCGGAGTTCAACAAATACTTCAAAGATTTAAAGAATTGCAAGATATTATTGCCATATTAGGCATGGACGAATTAGGAGCTGAAGATAAAATTATTGTTGCTAGAGCACGAAGAATTAGAAATTTCTTGTCTCAGCCATTCCATGTCGCTGAAGTATTTAACAACCAACCTGGTATTTCTGTTCCAGTTCAAGATACTGTTCGTTCTTTTAAAGAAATTTTATTGGGACATTATGATGATCTTCCAGAGCAAGCCTTTTTATATGTTGGTACTATTGAAGATGCAGTTGAAAAAGCTAAACGTTTAAAGGAAGGTAATTAATGCATTTGCAAGTAGTTACTCCATTAGGAATTGTAATTGATAGAGATGGAGTAGATAAACTTAATGTCAAAAGCAGTACTGGTTGGTTAGAAATTTTACCAGGGCATGAAGATTTAATTACACCTCTTGTTCCTGCTGTTTTTCATTACACAACTTCGATGCATATTTATGATTTAGTTATTACAAATGGTGTAATGAATATAGAGAATAAAACAGATTCTGTTACAATTATTGCTGATGCAACATTTTATAAAAATCAAATTGATTATAAAGTTGTTACTGAACTATTGGAAAATGCAGAAAAACGTTTAAAATCAGCAAATAATCGAAGAAGTATTTCAGATATACAAAGTGAAATTTCTGAACAAAGAGCAAAATTAAATTTATTAAACTATCCAGGAAAAAAAAGAATTTAAAATAGTTGTCACACTCAAAAAAACAAGTAGAATTGTTTATATAAAGTGTGGCAACTATTTTTATTAGAAATCTAAACTATTCTTATAATAAACAAACTATCTTTAGAAATTTAAATTTTAGTGCAAAAGCAGGAGAGTTTGTTATTATTTTAGGTCGTTCTGGAACTGGAAAATCTACTCTTTTATATTTAATAGATAAAGATATAAAAATGCAAAAGGGAAAAATCCAAATAATGCCGGAAAATGTAATTGTAAGTTTAGTTTTTCAATCTCCAACTTTTATAAAAAATATAAGTGTTATTGATAATATTAAGATTCCTTTAATTGCAAAAGGGATTGATAAAAAAACAATATCAGAAAAATCCGAGTGCATTTTAAAGAAAATTGGAATTTATGATTTGAAAGATCGAAATATTGATGAATTATCTGGAGGACAACTAGCAAGAGTTCAAATTGCTAGAGCATTAATAGTAAATCCAGATGTTTTGTTATTAGATGAACCTACTGGTTCTTTAGATGAAGAAAATGCCAAGTATTTTATTTCCCTTTTTAAGGAACTCTCTTTAAATATACTTGTCATTATGGTTACGCATAGAGAAAATTTTGCTTATGCATATGGAGATAAGGTTTATTTATTAGAAAATAAAAATTTGACATTAAAATTTGAAAAAGAAAATTTTGAAAAGAAATCTATATCTTTTAAAGAAGAAATTGAAGAAAAAAATATAAAAATAAAATATTCTTTAAAAATAGGATGTATTTTTTTGAAAAGTAAATTAGGGAGAATCTTGATTTCAATGTTCTTTTTAACTTTAGTTTTTTCAATGATGAGCTTATTTCTCGATGTTATGAGCAATACAAGAAATATATTTTTTGATGCAGCAAAATCATTTGCAAATTATAATGTTTGTCATGTATCAAAAATTGAAAATGAAAAATTAGATGACAATTTATCATTAGTTAAAAAGACTTTTCCAAGTGAATTGGAAAAAAAATATGAACTATATATTTCTTTTGACTATATTTTAGGAAATACTATTAAAGTTTTAAATTCTGATGAAACAGAATATATCGATGCTAATTTTGAACCAATAATAGGAGAAAATAATTTTAAATTACTTTGTGGTAGAAATATTCTCCATGATAATGAAATTTTAGTAAATAATGTTCTATCTTCTGAATTGAAAATGAATTTAGATGAATTGTTAGGGAAGAAGATAGAAATTAATAAAGCGGTTCAAATTATTTCGGAAAAAAATAATCAAAAATGTTTTGACACTGTGATGTTTAATCAAAATTATATTATTGTTGGGATAGTGGATGAAATAATAGGACTCAATAGTGGAAAAGTCTATTATTCTTATGAAAATATGTATCGAAAATTAAGTACCTATAATTTAATTAATGCAAGTGAGATATTTGAAAAGAAAGTTACAATTATCGATAGAATAAAAAATGCTACAGAAGATGATTTTGTAAAGTCTTATAAAGCATTAATTGTAACTGATGAACCTACTGAATTAAAAAAATATTTAAATGATTCATTTGAAGTTACTTCTACAGCATTATCTTATATTGAAAATAGCGAGAGTATTGTAAATAGTTTTCTTTCGATAATGGAAATTTTTTTGATTTTAATTGCCATAGGGGCTTTTTTATTAGAACTTTTTACTATAGGTACAATATACGAAGAACAAAAAAAGATTTTAGCTCTGTTTATAACTTTTCATCTTAAGAAAAATAATTTTGAGATGATTTATTATTCTTTATCATTTATTTACTCTTTTATTTCTTTTTTATTATTTTTCCTTTTTAAATTGATAGAAGTGGTTATATTTAATTGTTTGATAAAAAAATATGGATTTATTACTTTTTTAGATTTTACTTTTATAAATATTAATAATATTATTATGCTAATTGTCATTTTTACTTTATCATTAATAGCTTCTTCATTAGTTTTATATTTATTAAAAAAGAAAAATCTAGTGTTAAGTTTGGCGGATGAAGTATGTTAGAGTGTGAAAATTTAACGGTGATTTATTCTAATGGTGTTAAAGCATTAGATAATGTTAATCTGAAATTTAGTAATACAGGATTATATTATATAATTGGTCATTCTGGTTCTGGCAAAAGTACTTTTTTAAATGTTTTATTAGGAAAAATAAAAAAATATGAAGGTTCAATTAAGTTATTTTCAAAAGAAATTAATAAAATGAATGAGAAAGAACTAGATGAAATTAGAAAAAATAAATTGTCTATTTCGTTTCAGAATGCTGAGATGGAAAAAGAATTAACTATTTATGACAATTTAGATTTTATTCTGCAAAACAATATTAAAAAGAAAAAAGAAAGAAGAAAAATAATATATAAAATATTAAAGGAATTAGAAATATTCAAAATAAGAAATAAGACTGTAAATAAAATTTCTGGAGGGGAAAAAGCGAGAGTAAATATTGCAAGATGTTTAATAAAAAAGAGTTATATTTATTTTTTGGATGAACCATTAAATGGTTTGAATAAAAAACTTAGAGAAAAAGTAAATTTAATCTTAGAAAATTATGCTCAAAGAAGTTTAGTCATTGTAATAACTCATCAAAAAGATGAAATATGCTCTAAATCTGGAATAATTAATTTTGTCGATGGAAAAGCAATTAAAATAAAAGAAAATCAAATTGTCGAGAAGAAAAGATTAATAATTGCAGAAAAAGAAAATATAAAATTAAGGTATACAAAAAAGAGTATTCGAAAAATCATTTATAATAAATTTAGAACGATGTGTACTATGCTTACTATTATAGTAGCTTTAGTTACTTTTGGAATTGCTAATCTTTTAACTATGGGTGTATCAAAAGATATTGAAAAGTCATTGACTAGCAATATAGTAAAGAATTCTATTTCTGTCGAGAAGAAAAACTATGTTTCTTTAAATGATGAAAAGAAAAATATTTTGGATTCAGAAATAGAAAAATTATATTGGATATATAAAGATGATATTTTAGAAAAAGGTTTTTATTTTGATATTAATTTTGAAAGTAATTTTCCTAATAAGAACAAAGTTAATTTATTGATAAATGATAAGGAAGTAAATATTCCGACATTAGATACATCACTTTTGAAAAATTTTAAATTACCTTATGAGGCAAATGTTTCTGTAAAAGATAATAATATGAAGTATGACGAAATATACTTGATTTTAAATGAAAGACAATACAAAGATATTTTTAAAAACAAGAAAATACAAAATGTCTGTGAAGATAATAATATATTTTTATATTTTCAGTTTTCCAATATTGAATGGAATTATCATTTTGAATATTTAATTAGAGTTAAAAAAATATTTTTAGGAGAAAATATATCACTGGTTCATTGTAGTGGAAATTTCTTGAAACATCTTTTAATTGATGAAATGGAATTGCTTTATAGTGATAATTTAGAGTCCACAGATAAATATCCTTGGACATATAAAAGAAAAAGTTATTGCTTAATCAGCGAAGATAAAAAGGAGGAGTTTCTTTCTAAATTATTAAATGATAATAGATTTAAAAATTATAATCCTTATATTCTAGATGAAACATTTCCTTGTCGAATATGTTTTTATGAAAGAACTAGTGAGAGAATTGATTTAGAAGAAGTTATAAGAATAGGCAAAAGTAAGGCAGGATTACAAAAATATTCATTGACAACAGGAATGTATCAATATGGAGATGAAGGAATTTATGCTGGCTTTGATCGTCCTTTTTATGTTGCTTATGGAAAAGATAAAATCAATAAATTGATTGATAAATATGATATTTCTACTACGCCGATATTGACTTCTTTAAATATGAAAATAGATGATAATATCGCTGGAGGTGATATTTATTCGAGTTCTAATAAAAATAATTTTTTGTTAGAAACTATTTCTGATTCAGAAGATTTAAAAGGAAGAATAAAAATATCATCATCTCTTGCTAAAAAATTAGGAATAAATTTAAATTTATCAAATAAAATACATTATGCTTATTTAGCTAAAACAATTTATAAAAAAGAAAAGTACTATCATATTTTTAAAACTGGAGATTTGGAAGTAGCGGAAATTATAATGGATGAAAAAAATAAAATTTATCAAAAAGCAGAATTCTGGACCATTTTTGTAATTACAAAGTTATTAAATGAGGAGGCATGCAATATTTCTAAAATAATTTTGACTTATGATGAAAATGCAAATATAAATAATATAAAAAATGAATTTCAAAAGAATTATCCAAATTATTATTTTCAAATTTGTGGTGAAAAAATTGAAAATAGTATACGGCCGATAATAAATTTAATTAAAAATGTACTTTATTTTTTTTCAGGATTATCATGCTTAATAGCTACCTTTTTATTGGCTTTTTCAATTTTATTAGTTGTTATAGAGGATAAAAATGTTATTATGATGAAAAATTTACTTGGAATAAAAAAGCATGATATAAAAAATGAATATCATGCTTTAGCTGTTTTTTATTCTTTAATACCAGGTGTTATTTCTTTTTTTACAGTTTATATTATGCAGTTTTCTTTGGAAAATATTTTGTCTAATGTTATGAGCAATACAGATTATAAAGCGGGTATTATTTCTTCTTTATTGACTCTTCTTTTAAGCTTTTTTATAAGTTTTTCATGTTTTCCATTCATAGATATGAAAATAACTGATGTTTTAGAAAAAGGTAATAAAAAATATAGTATCAAGGAAAAAATCAATCGATTTTTGACCAATCGATAGGAGTTAATTTATTTTCTAGAAGTATTTTATTTGTTTTAGAAAATGGATGACTACCGAAAAAACCATTATGTGCAGAAAGTGGAGAAGGGTGTGCACTTTTTATTATGATATTTTTAGAAGCGATTATTTTTTCCTTTTCTTGAGCGTTTTTCCCCCATAAAATAAATACTACCTTGTGATTTAGACCATTTATCTTTTTTATGATTGCATCTGTGAAATCTTGCCATTTAAAATCTTTATGAGATAAAGATATTCCTTCTTCAACTGTTAAAATAGTGTTCAGCAATAGTACTCCTTGTTCAGCCCATCCTTTTAATGAATGTCCTATTGATGTATCAATTGATAAATTTAAGTCATTATTTAATTCGATTAAAATGTTTTTGAGACTTTTTGGAATTTTTACACCAGGATTTACACCAAAAGCTAGTCCAGAAGCAAAACCTTTAGTTTGATAGGGGTCTTGGCCTAAGATAACAACTTTTACTTTGTTTAAAGGTGTTAAATTTAAAGCTTTAAATAAATTTTCTATGGAAGGAAAAACGGTTCTTTCTGCATATGCTTTAAGAACCGTTTTATTTAAATTTTCTTTAAATTCTGGTGATAATTCCAAGTCTTGATAACTATTATCTAAATTTTGGAATATATCGTTTATCATATTAGATATTTGCGTTATGGAAAACTGATTGAACATCTTCGACTTCATCAAGAGCATCGAGTAAGTTCTTTAATTTTTGCTTTTCTTCTCCATCGAGATCGACGACATCGACTGGAATCATTTTAGTTTCGGCTACATCAATTTTTTCAACGCCATTTTGATTTAAAACATCTTTAGCTTTTGCTAATTCTTTTGGAGAAACTAAAACTCTGATAACGTTATCTTCAACTTGTTTAACTTCTTTTACGTCAACTTCATTTAATATTAAAGTTTCTGTTAAAGCATCAACATCGTTTCCAACAAATTCAATAACACCGGCATCTTCAAAGTGGAATGCAGCTGAACCACTTCTGTCAGAAATAGTTCCACCATGATGTGTAACAGCAGCTCTTACATTTGCAAAGGCTCTTTTGTTATTATCTGTTAATGTGTTGATAACAATTGCTGTACCGCCAGGTCCAAATGCTTCGTATCTTCCTGCTTCGTAGCTATCAGCCGAACCGCCTTTAGCTTTTGCAATAGCTCTTTCGATGACTTCTCTTGTGACATCTTGAGCTTTCCATTTTTCAATAGCTGATCTAAGAGCTAAATTTTCTCTTGGGTCTGGAGTACCAGATTTTGCAGCAAGATAGATTTCGCTAGATGCTTTCATATATAACGCACTTTTTCTTGCGTTTGTGGCTGCCATACTTGCAGCGCGTACTTCGTGTGCACGTCCCATATATTAACCTCTCTTTATATATCTTATTAATTTTACCGCTTTTTTTCTTTTCTTTCAAGTAGTGCAGCAATGTAAAATAATAAAAACGCTGAAGAAAAACATCGATTTAAAATGATTGCTTTAATTTATTTTAACTAATATAAATTAATTAATAATAATTATGTTTTTTTAAGAAAACAATGTTTATAAATTAAGTAAAATTGTTTCAATAAATTTATTTCTTATTATATTTATTGCTAATTTTTCTATTTTCAATTGAATTTTTAAAATGTATTAATTGAAGATAATCTAAATTCTAGATATAATAAAGAGAAAGATTTTGTGGGGGCTTTAGTATGGTTTTAGAAAAGAATTATATTTCATGGGATGAATATTTTATGGGAATTGCAATATTGAGTTCAAAAAGAAGCAAAGATCCTTCAACGAAAGTAGGAGCTTGCATTGTTTCACAAGATAACAAGGTACTTTCTTTGGGATATAATGGAATGCCAATTGGTGTTGACGATAATTTAATTCCATGGGAAAGAGAAGGAAAAGAACTTGAAACAAAATATCCATATGTATGCCATGCAGAGCTTAATGCTATTTTAAATTCTAATCATGATTTAAAGAATTCTAAAATTTATGTTACTTTGTTTCCTTGTAATGAATGTGCTAAAGCGGTTATTCAATCTGGAATTAAAGAAGTTATTTATTTGAGTGATAAATATGAAAATACAAACTCGACTATCGCAAGTAAAAAAATGCTTAATATGGCTGGAATAAAATTGACTAAATATCATGGAAAAATCTTAGTTCCTGAATTTGTTGGAGATAAAGAAAATGTCTGATTTGATAAATGAACAAAATAATACTCTTAATGAAAAAGAAAAGATAGAAAGATTAAAAAAAGATATTAACAAAAAAGCAACCAAAAGAATTATTTATGGAAGTTTAGCAATTATTTTTTGCTATGCAATGATTCTTGGAATTATGTATGGTGTTTCTAATGGCGATGAAAAAACTAGAATGATTGTTCTTATTGTTTTTGGAAGTTTATTAGGAGCAAGTTTATTAGCTTTTATTATTTATGTTTGTCTTAAATCTTATTTTGATAAAAAATATCTTGATCCTGAATATGTTGACAAGCGCAAGCAAAAAATGCAATTGCGAAGAAAAAATAGAAAAGGTGAAAAATGAGTGAAGCGATAAGATTTAGTCATGTTTATTTTAGCTATGAACAAAATAAAGATGTAGTTGAAGCAAGCAAATGCACAATCAATGATGTTTCATTTACTATAAATAAGGGTGAGTATGTGGCTCTTATTGGTCATAATGGGTCGGGTAAAAGTACAATTGCAAAAATAATAGTAGGTATACTTGAAGCTTTTACTGATGGAAATGAAAACGATGGTGTTTATATTGATGGAATTAAAATGACTGAAAATAATTACCAAAGTTTGCAAAAGAAGATAGGTATGGTTTTTCAGAATCCTGATAACCAGTTTATCGGTTCAACTGTTCAGGATGATATTGCCTTTAGTTTGGAAAATGTTGCAATGCCTTATGATCAAATGAAAGTTTTAGTTGAAGAATATTCTAAGAAGGTTGGAATGTATGAATATTTATCACGTGAGCCTTCTTCACTTTCTGGTGGGCAAAAACAAAGAGTAGCTATTGCTGGAACTTTAGTGCGACATCCTGAAATTTTAGTTTTAGATGAAGCTACTTCGATGTTAGATCCTCAAGGTAGAAATGATATTCGTACTTTGATAAGAAATATGAAAAAAGAAAATCCTGATTTAACTATTATTTCTATTACACATGATATTGAAGAAGCTTATCAATCTGATCACGTTATAGTGATAAATAAGGGAAAAGTTGTTAAAGAGGGAACCCCTGATGATGTCTTTAGTGATGAAGTTCTTATGAAAAAAATAGATTTGACTATTCCTTTTTATAAGCAATTAAAGAACGAATTAGAAAAATATGGTATCGATATTAATGGTGTCGATAATATAGATGAATTGGTGGATAGATTATGTCGATAGAATTTAAAAGTATTTATTTTGATTATAATTCTGGTGATCCATTAGTTTCGCATGCCTTAAAAAATATTAATTTAGAAATAGAGGATCATTCATTTTTTGCTTTGATTGGAGAAACTGGATCTGGTAAAACCACTTTAGCACAACATTTGAATGGGTTACTTTGGCCTAATAAGGGAACGATTAAAATCGATGATTTCTTTATAGATGGAAATGATGCCAAGCTTCAAAAGAAAAAGAAAAAAGGAATAAAAAAATTACGTTCGTATTGTGGTATGGTTTTTCAGTTTCCAGAATATCAACTTTTTGAATCAACTGTATTAAAAGATGTAATGTTTGGTCCTAAAAATTTTGACATAAAGGAAGAAGAAGCTAAAAAAATAGCGATGGAAGCTTTAAATTTAGTAGGATTAGATGAGAGCTATTATGAAAGAGCTCCTTTCGAACTTTCTGGTGGTGAAAAAAGAAGAGCTGCTATTGCTGGAATAATTGCTTTAAAACCAAAAATTTTAGTCTTGGATGAACCTACTGCTGGTCTTGATCCTAAAGGTGAAGATGACATTATGCAGCTTTTCAAAAAAATTTATGATTCTGGTACAAGTATTATTTTGGTAACTCATAATATGGACATTGTACTTAGATATGCTACCAAAGTTGGTGTTATGGATCATGGTGAATTAAAAAGTGTTTCCACGCCTTTAGAATTATTTCAAAATGAAGATGTTCTTACTAATTTAAAGATAGAACCACCTAAAGTCTTTTCGGTTGCTCGAAGCTTAATAAAAAATGGTTTGAATATTGATTTAGGAAAAATTAAAGATGTTTCTTCACTTGCTAAAGAAATAGCTAGAGTGGAGGAAAAAAATGAATAATATGGCTTTAGGACGTTATCGTCCTTATCAAACTTCAATTCATAAACTTGATGCTAGAGTAAAAATTATTGGAATGATTTCAGTAATTGTTGCAATATTTTTAAACTATGGATCAACTCCTTTAAATTTTATAGTTTATGGCTTTTTGTTTTTAGGTTTATTCATAGTTATGCTTTTAGGAAAAGTATCTATCCGTGGTGTTTTAAAAGCTTTTAAAGCTATGTGGTTAATGACGGTATTTATTTTAATTTTTAACATTTTTACGCCGATGAATCAAACTGGTGGATATTTTGATATAAATGGCTTTAAATTGTATTATGCGGCTTTATATAATACAGCTTATATTTTTGTACGTTTGTTTTTAATGATTATGACAACTTCAATTTTGACTACAACAACGGCACCGATGGAGATTACTTTTGGACTTGAATTTTTAATGACCCCTTTAAAATGGATTAAAATTCCTGTTACGGCTTTTGCTATGATTTTAGCTTTGGCTTTAAGATTTATTCCTACATTGATGGAAGATACTCAAAGATTGATGAAAGCTCAAGCTTCACGTGGAGTTGATTTTAAAGAAGGAAAATTTAAAGAAAAAATAAAAGCTATCACTTCACTTATTATTCCTTTATTTTCATCTTCATTGATGAGAAGTGGTGATTTAGCCATTGCAATGGAATGTCGTGGATATGATCCTAAAGCTAAAAGAACACATTATAAAGTAATGCATTGGTCAGTAGCTGATACCATATTTTTAATCGCAATGATGATAGTATTTGCTGGTTCTATTACTTTAGCTTGCTTTGGAATGAATTATGATTTATTTCAAATGTTTTTAGAGTTATTTAAATGAAAAATTATTTGATTATTTTTTCTTATAAAGGAACAAATTTCTATGGTTCTCAAAAGCAACCGGGTTTAAATACGGTTCAAAATTTGTTTGAAGATACACTTTCTAAAATTTATGATGAAAAAATAAAATTCTGTCTTTCTTCACGTTTAGATAGAGGTGTTCATGCCATTTTTATGGGTGGAAATTTTAAAACGTCGAAAGAAAAAATGAAGATGGATAAGTTGAAATATGCTTTAAATAGATTATTTCCATTATATATTCAAGTTATAGATATTAAAGAAGTTGGAGAAGATTTTTCTGCTCGCTATGACTCCAAAAGCAAAACTTATTTATATAGAGTTCATATTGGAGATAGTGTTGATCCTTTCAGGTTTGATTTAACATATCATCCTTTTTTTGAAGTAGATTTTGAGAAATTGAATACTGCTTTAAAGTTATTTATAGGAGAACATGACTTTAAAGGATTTGCTTCTTCGATAGAAGAAAAGGAAAATACTATACTAACGATTAATAATGCATATGCAAAAAAAGTTGATGATGAAATACATATTCGCTTTATTGGAAAAAGTTTTTTGCGTTACCAAGTACGCTATATGGTTGGTATTGCTTTAGAATATTCTTTTGGTCGTTGTAGTTTAAAAGATATTGAAGATAGGCTTAATAGGGGGATTTTATTTGGAAAGAGGACTAAAGCACCAGCAGAAGGTTTATACTTAGAATATATAGATTTCGATTATGAGAGGTCGAAAAATGTTTAAGAAAAATTATCATACTCATACATTTCGCTGCAATCATGCTATAGGCACAGACGAAGAATATGTTCATGAAGCTATTGCTGGAGGATTTGATACTTTAGGATTCTCTGATCATGTTATGTTGCCGAGCTTTTCTGAGCCTAATGTTCGTGGGGAATATATTATGTCTCAAGACTATTATGATTCTATAAATAAGTTAAAAAAAATATATAAAGATAGAATAGAAATATTTTTAGGATATGAGGCAGAAGGTTTTTCTTATTATTTTCCATATTATAAAGAAATTCTCCAAGCTGGAATCATTGATTATTTAATTTTAGGAAACCATAGTATGATGGATGATCACCATCAGATCATTGCAAGGTTTGGACAGCCGACAGCATCAAATATGTATGCTTATAAAGATACTGCTATTGCTGCACTAAATACTAATATGTTTTCAATATTTGCACATCCGGATTATTTTATGGCTGCTGTCCCTGTTATTGATAGAGATGTTATTAAAGTTTCGAAATGTTTAATTGAAAAATCAATTTCTTTGGGAATACCTTTAGAAGTTAATGTTGCAGGTTTAAGAAATGGGAAAAGAAGAATAGGAGAAATAGATCGATATATTTATCCTAATAAAGAATTTTTTAAACTTGCGAAGAAAATGGGAGCACAATTCACTCTAGGATTAGATGCACATGCTCCTTATCAGTTAAATGATGATCATGCTAATAGTTTAGCAGTACGTTTTGTACATGAATTAGATTTACCTATTATAGAAGATATTGAGTTTAGAAAGGGGAGATAAAAGCTATGACTACTGCTGAAATTATTTATTTAACTATATTGATTGTATTTATAATTAATTTTTTCATGATTTTGTTTTTAGTCTTCTTAGAAAGAAAAGACCCAAAATCTATTTTGCCATGGATTTTTGCATTTTTAGCTTTTCCAATACTGTCATGGATTATTTATTTCTTTGTAGGAAAAGGACCAAAAATTAATAGAAAAAGATGGTCTAGACGAAAAAAAATAGCTGATAATATGATTGCTCATGAATTTGCATATGGAAATTTAAAATCTTATGAGAGCGATGATAGAGAAATTAGAGAATTAATCAAATTAAATTCAAATGAATATTTGCAATGTACTACTTATAATGAAACAAAGATTTATACTGATGCTCATGAAATGTATGAAGATCAAATAAAAGATATTAAAGAAGCTAAAGAGACTGTTTTTGTTTTATATTATTTATTTAAAAAAGATGATGCAGGAAGAAGATTTTTAGATGCTATGACTGAAAAAGCAAAAGAAGGTCTAAAAGTAATTTTAGTTTTCGATGATTCAGGAAATCCTAAAACCACTTATAGTTTTTTGAGAAAATTTATTAAAGCAGGTGGAATTGTAAGACCATTTTTCCCATCGCATTTTACTTTGATTAATCATAATTTTGCCTATCGTAATCATCGCAAAATTGTTGTTATAGATAATAAAATAGGATATGTTGGAGGAATGAATATAGGCGTTGATTATCTGTCTCAAGATAAGAAAATAAAGCCATGGAGAGATACACATCTTAGAATTGTTGGAGAAGCTGTTTCTTTATTACAAGTTAGATTTTTACAAGATTTTTCTTATTCTGATCATAATAAAATTTCGAAGAAAAATAAGATGTCTTCAAGTGAGATTTTTAAAGCGGTAAAATATTTTGAAAAAAATATTAAGGAAAAAACAGAACATGTTAATCCTATACAAATTGTTTCTTCTGGTCCTGATAGTGATAAAGAAGAAATTAAAAGAAGTTATTTAAAAATGATAGGCATTGCTCATCATACAATTTATTTAGAAACACCATATTTTATTCCTGATAAAAGTTTTATTGATGCCTTGCTTATTGCAAAATCAAGCGGAGTTGATATCAATTTAGTTATTCCTGGTGTTCCGGATAAAAAGACTGTTTATCATGTTACATATTCTTATTTGGAAGAATTATTAAAAGCAGGCATTAATGTTTATTTATATCCTGGTTTTATTCATTCTAAAATGGTTGTTTGTGATGACAGAGTAGCTTCAATTGGAACTGCAAATTTAGATGTTCGTTCATTTTCTATGAATTTTGAAGTAACAGCTTTAATGTTTGGAAAAAAAGAAGTAATAGAAACTATTCAAATTGCAGTTAATGATATTTCAAAATCGCATAAGCTTACATATTTAGAATATAAAAATAGACCTAAAAAGGATAAAATACAAGAACATCTTTTCCGTCTTTGTGCTCCTTTAATGTAATTAATTTCAAGTTTATTTTTATTTTATTTTCAATGATATCTTCATAAAAAGGAACATAAATTATTTTTTTATCTTTGTTTTTTATTATTGGAAAAATATTGATTAAAAAATTAGGAACATTATGATGTTTTAAAAATTTTATTACATTATTTTGTTTTATATTAGTTTCAATAATATCTTTTTGTTTGGGAGTTTCAATAAAAATAGGAAAATCCTTGATGTTGAAATTTCCAAGCTTTATTTCTATATCAAATTCTTTAAATTTATAATAGCCTTCTTTTTCAATTATGTAGGAATAATTTCTTTTATCTGTTGTGGTTCCAAAAAAGAAATTATTTTTATCTTGAAATAAAGATATGTTATTTTTTAAATTTTCTTCAAATGATTTATTACTTTTTAATCTCATTAGACAGATGTTTATTAAATTACTATTTGAATATCCTAAGTTATAGTTTAATAGAAAGTTTAATAAACGCTTTTTTTCATTATCATTAAGAGTGTTATATATTTTCTTGGAAATATATTTGCCATTTGCGATATTTTTGATTTTATTTTTTTCTTCTTTAACTTTTTGATTTAAAGAAATTTTTAAATTCTTATAATGATTATAATCGATATTTTTTAGATTTGCTCTAAGAATATTTCTTTGTCTTTCTTGTTCATAATTTGTTGGATCATCATAAAAAGAAATGTTATTTTTGGTTAAATATTCGATTATTTCTAATTTTGTGTAATTTAAAATAGGTCTTATTACAGTAACTCCAAATATATCATTTTTTTCTTTAAGTCCATAATAATCTACGATGTTATTGCGATTTATCTGTAAAATCATAGTTTCAATATCGTCGTTTTTGTGATGAGCTGTTAAGATGAATTTGTTAGGGTGAATTTTAATTACATCACTAAAAAATTTATATCTTATTTTTCTTGCTTCATCTTCAAAATTAACATTATCAGGTATATTAACTTCATGTTCTATGAGTTTTAATTTATTTATTTGAGAGTATTGCTTTACTATTTTTTCTTCTATATATACAGTTGGAGAATCATGGTAATTGATATATATAAGCAATGGTTTATACCCTAATTTGATTAATCCTTCTGTTAAAAAAATAGAGTCAGGACCGCCAGAAAAAGCTACAGGAATTTCATTTTCAGCAGTAATATTTTGATTTGATAATGATTTTTGTAAACGACTAAATTTCATATTTATATTTTAACATTTTTTTAGTTAAATAACTGAAATATTAAGCTTTATATATAAGTCGGCAAATTGTTGAATCATCAGTTAATTGATGCTTACTTAGATAATCATTTAATATTTGAAGAGAACTTTGATTATTATTGAAGTCTATTTTTTCTATACTTTCAATTCCATCGGTTGAAAATATAATAGTATCTTTATCCTCTAATTCGATAATAAAAGGTTCGTTTTTTAAATCTTTTATTATTCCAAGTGGCGGTAAAAAATTAGTAAATTCTATTGTTTTATGATTGTGTTTTAGAATAGTTTTTGCTGAACCAAATTTATATAATAAATATTTATTTGAATTTTGATCTTTGATAAAAAAATCTGCTGCAATATAATTTTCAACTGTTGATTGACAAATTAATATTTTGTTTAATTCTTTTATTCTTTCGAAAAAATCATTGCCTTTATGTCTTGTTATTTCAAAAAGCCTTTTTGCGAATAATGAGTATTTTCCTGATGATTCAAAATGCCCCATGGCATCAAAAAGAGCAAATTCAAAATATGATTCGTCTTGAAATAAAATTATACTATCTCCATTTTGTCTAGAAAAACTTTTAGTTGCATAATCAAAAGTAAAATGAATTTTATTTGGAATAAATTTATATGTATATGATTGAAATAAAAGGGAATAATAGGTATCTTTACTTATAGTTTTATTTGCTGCTTTTTCTATTATATTTATTTGTTGCGGTGTAAGTTTTTTTGTGGATTTTAAATAATTATCAGCAAAATAAGTAATCACATTATCGCCGAAGATATTATTGAAATAATTGCTGTCAATTGTTATTAATTTTGGATCACAAAGTTCTTTTAATGGTTTGATTATTGTCTTAATTGCACTTTGCTTACCTTCTTCAATCATTGAATTTTTCATTTCAAGATTCACCATGTCTTTAACAACTTTATAACGATAAATAAGTTTACTTCCATTTGGACAGGAGGTTAAAATTTCTTTTTTAAAATTTTTTTGTAAGGATGATGGAAGAACTTCAGATAAGTTTGCAACATTTGTACAATTTTGAGCTTTTGAACAATTTTTGCATTGGTTTAATTTCAAATTTTCTTTTATATTTGGAATTTCAATATTAGGTATTGGTAGTTTTTCTTCTATTAACATGAGGTAATCTGAGATATTTTTGATTTTTGCTAGAAGAGAAGTTTCGGAAGAATGAACTACAATGATATCTTCTTTTTTTACTATTAAATAGTATATACATAAAGAAATAATTGGAAGATACAAGCTGGTAGTTTTATAAAAAGTTGCAGGATATTTAATACTGAAAAGAATAGAATATAGAATTACAAATATTGGAATTCTAAATTTTTGTTTTAATATGAGCGAAGCAAAGAACGATGAAATTATAATTGAGAGAATTTCTTCTTGAGATTCTAAATAAAATGAATATGAAATTAAACTTTCTATGAAAATTAGACTAAAACGTTCAGATAAATTATCGTTTTTCAAATTTAAAAGAATTACTAAATAGAATAATATTTTGAAAATTAAATAGTTTTGTTTAAACATTCCTATCAGCAAAAAAATATAAGTCCCATAAAATAGATTATTCTTTTCATTTTGATTTAAATAAAAAGTAAAAAATTGAACTATTAAATATGATATTCCAAAATTGATTAAAATACTTGTTGGACTTTTCTTAAGCAAGTATATAGATATGAATGCTAAGAAATAAAGTGTATTTGTTATATATAGCTGTCTATAAGATTTTTTATATCTTGGAAAGAATAAAAGTACTAAATAAAGAAAACATGCAAGACTCAGTTCTATGCCATAATTTATTGATTTTAAAAAAGATCCGAGAATCAATGCGCTAATTGAAAATATTATAAAAATGATATTACCATTTTTAGTCAATAATAAAAGAAGAATTAAAAAGTATGGATTAAGTGAAAAAGAATCATTACTAAAGGCAACATAAAAACTGCAAAGAATAATACATGTTTGCCAAAGTACATTTTGTTTTTCTTTAAAAAATGCTAGTATTTTGTCTTTCAATTAAAAAACCTCGATTTAATAATATCGAATCGAGGTTAAATAATCTGTCGTTATTTGCCAAAGTCAATTAATATTTTTCCATCTTTTGTTATAAGGTAATTACCATTTGGAGTATATATTTGATAATATTCATCATCTTCGAGTTTTTGAGATAAATCAAATGCTTCATCTAAAGCTTTTTGCGCCTCATTTATTTGCTGTTGCAAGCGTTGTTGTTCTATTTGTTTTGAAACATATACGCCTAAAAAAGAAGAGAAAATAGCGATAGAAATACTAAGCGCTGTCCAGCCGATTATTTTTTCTTTTTTTCTTCTTTCTTTCATTTTGTTTAAGCCTTCTATTATTTTCTAGTTTAGCACATGTGTTTCTTTTAAGTCTAGTGATTGGATTAATAATTTTGCGTTTTATTTTAATAATTAAATTGCTATAGCTTCTTAAAAAATATAATCTGAAAAATTTGAAATAAATATAAAAGCCTAAAATTATAGAAAGAGGATAAAAAATATTTATGATTCGATGACAAGTTTCGTTGATAAAAATATAGTATGTACTACTATAAAATAAGAATAATAAAAAATAGAATGGAAATAGAAATAATTTTCCATGGAAGCGAAAAAATAATCTGTTGAAAAAATCATATGTTAGAAAGACAAAAAAACCAAAAAGAAACGATCCAAAAATAACGCCTGCTTGTTCTCTAAGTGAGGTCACTTGAATAATTTCTTTAATATGCTTTCTTTAGAAGAAATCTCTGCATCATATTTAAGACTGTTAATCGTTCCTTGAATAGATAGAATTTCTTTTGCTGTATCCATGCCATCTAATCCTAAATTAACTCCTGTTATTTTTAAATTTCCAAGGTTGGTTTCCATTTGAAATTCTTTATCATCAAATGCGATAAGTTTTTTGACTCCTTCAATAATCATTTTCTTTCGATTGATTAGTGTTATTTTATTTTGTTGTTCGTTTTCCATATTTTTACCTCATATTAAAATATGAGAAAAATATGTGTTTTATTCTTGAGAGATAACTTCGTACATTTCTTTAGCTTGATCTGTTGTTGCAAAATTAGCTATTGTTTTAATTTTAATTTTTATAGTACGACCATTTGGTGAATTGATTACAATTTCATCGTTTTCTTTTATTTCTGAAGCTGGTTTGGCAGCTTTTCCATTTATTAATACACATTGATTATCGCATAATGTTTTAGCAACTTCTCTTCTTTTGATTAAACGGGTTACTTTTAAATATTTATCTATTCTCATGTTTTTAGTATAAAACAAATTAATGCTAAATATAAAGTATAGATTTTTACTTTTATACATAAAATTGGTTGTGGTTAAAGTAATAAAAGTAGGTGGAGCAATTTTAAAAAATGAAGGCAAAAGAGATAATGTTTATCATTATATTTTTGGAAAGTGCCAAAAAGATAAAATTGTTTTAGTATGTTCAGCAATTGGAAGAAATCTAGATCCTTATTCTACGGATGGATTATTAAATTCAGTTAACCATAATTTAACGTTACAAGAAGAAGATCGTTTAAAAGCGATAGGTGAAACCTATTCTGTTTTAAAAGTAACTTCAGATTTAAGAAATCTAAAAATACATGTAAAAAGTTTTAGTTATATAGAATTAGGACTGATAATTCAAGATAATAAAAAGTGGTTTAATTCTAAAAAAATAAAAAAATATTTGAAAATAGAAGATATTCTTGTTGTTCCTGGTTTTATTGGAAGAGATAAAAATAATGAACCGGTTACTTTAAAAAGAGAAGGATCTGATTTATCGGCAGCAATAATTGCTAGTTCGTTGAATTTAAAAGTTTTTTATCTTTTTAAAGACATGCCGGGATTATGTGATAAAGAAGGAAATATCTATAATGAAATATCTTTTGATGATTTTTTTAAATTTACAAAAGATTTTTCTTCGCCGATTTCTACAGAATGTGTTTTATTTGCTCAAAAACATAAAATGAATATAATTTGCATAAATACTGATGGACAAAAGGTTTTGACTATATCTTTTTAAAGAATATTGCTCGTGTTATAATTAATACGACGAGGTATTAATATGAAGAGTAAATATCCTGAGTGGGATGATAGAAAAATCATGATTGATTTAAGAAATAGATTTTGTGCATGTTACGGAAATTCTGATGGTTCTATTTTTTATATTGAACCAGGTTTTTATACTACACTTATGAATTTTAAAAATCTTTTCCCTGAACATTTTCAACATATTTTAGATAAAATGGATGAGTTAACTTATCAAAATAGAGTAATGGTATTTACTGCAGACGATGATGATCCAATGACAAATATTGATGAACATCAAAACGCAAAATTTGCAACTATTACAGATTTAGCAAATAGAATACATGTCATAATTGATGATAATAGTCGTGGCTCTGACTATGGAGATTAAAAATGGCTAAAAGAAAAAAAGCAAAAATTTTTATTTCTGTTTTTTTTATATCATTAGTAGCCGTTTCTGCGTATTTTGGCTATAACTATATCCAAAATAAATTTTTATTTTATAGTGAAAAAATAGAATCACCAACATTTTATGATGATGGAAATGTTAGAAATTGGCAAGATCATGTTGACAATAATAAAATTCTATCTTCTAATGGATATCAAGCTTTAAATAGTGTTGGTGACCAAAATATTTTAGTTGTTCCAGTTTCGTTTCAAGATGAAAAATATTCTAATTTTTCTAATGTTCCAACAATGAGAAATAAGGATTTTAAGGAAACATTGAATGAAGCTTTTTTTGGTGAAGGAAATTCAATAGTCGGATGGGAATCTGTAAAATCTTTTTATGAAAAGAGCAGTTATTCAAAATTGACATTAAATGGTGAAGTAACTAATGTTGTTAATATTGATCGACCTTTGAGTTATTATTCAAATCTTTTGAAAAGTGCAACTGAAAGTAAAAATAATTCCATCTCGCTTTCAAGTATTAGCAATGATCTTACAATAACAATAATCGAAGATGTTTTAAATAATAATCCAAATATCAATTTTGAAAAATATGATCAAAATAAAGATGGCTATTTTGATGCCGTTTGGTTTATTTATAATTCGATGTATGATAATGAGTCTCAATTAGCCTGGGCTTTTACTACTGCTAATGGTCGTTCTCAAGAAAATTTGAAATATAAAGTAGGCACCTTTTCATGGGGAAGTTATTTTTTTATGACAGAGGGAAATTATCAAAGTCTTCTAACCGGGTTTCTTCCAGATGCACATACATATATTCATGAAACTGGACATATTTTAGGCCTTGAAGATTATTATAGTTATGCAAATAGCAAAGAAAATCCAGAGTATCCAGTCGGTGGATTAGATATGATGGACTATAATATCGGTGATCATATGGCTTTTTCTAAGTATTTATTAAATTGGATTTCTCCAAAAGAAATAATAGGGGAAGGTGAAATAAAGATAAAGCCTTTTTATTCTAGTGGTGAAGCATATATAATAGCAAATAATTATAATGGTACAGCTTTTGATGAATATCTTATTTTGGAATATTATGTTCCTGAAGGATTGAACTCAAAGGATTCTAAGTCGAAATATTTAGGAAATAATGCAAGAATGTTTACTGATTCAGGACTAAGAATTTATCATGTAGATGCAAGAATAGGCTATTTTAAAGGAAATACTATTCAGAGTTCTTATGTTAATAATTTAGTTTATTATATAGAAAAAGGAGCCTCTGTCGCAATTGTGAATAATAATACCAGTACTAGAAGTTTGATAGATAAAAATAATAGACTGGTTGAATTAGTTTCGGCTAATAATTGTGGAGATTTAGAGTATATATCTAAACCAGTTGCTGATAACTCAGATCTTTTTACTAAAGGAAAAAATTTGGATAAATATTTTTTTAATGACGGTTCTTCAATTCCTTACACTATTAGTATAGAAGATGTTTCTAGTGAGGAAATAACCATTAAAATTCAAAAGTAAACTTTTTGTATTATATTTGTATTCAAAGGTTCAACTAATTCTTTTAACTCTTTTTTTATTTTGTTATAACGTATAACTAGTGGCTGCTTTTCTATTTCTTTTTGAACTGAAAGAATTTCTTGCAATATTTTATTTTGCAAATCTTCTGAAGCAAATTTATAATCTTGAAGAAGCTTTTCTTTTTTTGTGTTTAATTCTTGAATGATTTTATCTTCATAGATTAAACTATCTAATTTTTTGTATTCTTTATAAAGATCTAGTTCTTTAATTTTTGAGATTAATTCATCTCTTTTTTGTATGAATGTTTCTGTGTTCACATTAACTCCTTAGCTAAGGACATCATCAATGATAAATTTTCTAATTTATCTACCATTCTTAAATGTCTTTTATACTTATAAGAAGCAAGAAATTCTTCGAATTCTTCAGGATGGAATGTTAACTCACGATGCCAAAGAGGATTTTCTCGAAGAAAAATATAATAATCCGGCTTCTCATCAAGTCTTATTATAACATCTTCTCGCATTAATCATCACTCCTTTGATATGGTCTTGTCATTTTTCTTTTAGTTACATACTCATTTTCTTCTGGTTTTGTAACTTCTCCAAGGACTGCCAGTATTTTTTTGACTCCATTTAAACCATCAGCTAATTTGTCTGGGTCAAAGTTTCCTAATAAATCAAGAATGCCACTAGTTTCTTTTTTATTATCATCTTTTTTTTCTTCTTCTGAATCAGATGTTTCTTCTACTTTTTCTTCTTCCTTTTTTCCTTCTTCATTAAATATATCTGCATCTTTACCATAGATATCATAGATTTCATATAATTCTTGCCATGTGGTTTCTTTTTTGTGAATTTTTTCAATTAGAAATGGCTTTGTTTTACAAAATTCTTTGAATTCTTCAAATTTACTCATAGTTCCCTCCATATATTCTATGCATAAAACTATTTATTGCGGACATTATGAACAAGAATTGATATTTAACATACACTAAATTAGGAGGTGCTTATGTACTATTACGGACAAAATTATCCTTATGGTGGCACAGGTTATGCATATCCAACTAATACAAATAATGGTATTGGTGGATGGTTTGCTATAATTCTTGTCATTTTTATTTTACTTGTTATTATCGGCTGTGGCTGGGGAAATAACAGGTGCGGTGCCGGTTATTAAAATATGAATAGGGATGTAATTTTTTACATCCTTTTTGATTGCAATGATAAATTTAATTTATGATTTTATCTTTTCTTTTTCCATAAAGAAAAATGTTATAAAGTATGTTAAAATACATTGTGGAGGTTAGTTATGTTAAAAATTTATAAGGATACGGAAAAAGTATTACATGAAAAATGTATAGATATTCCTATGCCATTAGATAAAGAATATATAGACCTAGGAAAACAGATGATACAGCATTTAAAAGAATCTCAAGATGATGAATTTGCTGCTGCACATGATATTCGTGCTGGTGTTGGTTTAGCTGCACCTCAAATTGGTAAAGCTATAAAAATGTTTGCAATTTATCTTGATGATACTGATGGAAAACATTATGAATATGTTTTGGTTAATCCTAGATTAAAATCTATTTCTGCTAAAAAATGTTATCTTCGTGGTGGAGAAGGATGCTTATCAGTTGATGGTGTTCATAAAGGCTTAGTAGAACGTCCTTATCGAATTAAAATGGCTGCTTATGATATTTTGCAAGGAAAAGATGTTGTGGTTGAAGCTAAAGGATATTTAGCTATTGCTTTGCAACATGAATTTGATCATTTGAACGGAATATTATTTTACGATCATTTTAATCCGATTGATCCAATGCGAGTTTCAGAAGGCTCTGTAGAGATTTAAAAAAGTTGGAAATTTACATAACTAAATTTCCAACTATTTTATTTGGATTAAAATTATAATTTTAAAAGGAAAGAAGCAATTAATAAAAGAATACATTGAATATAACCAATTCCTAGATAAATCCATTGGAACAATGAAAGAATTGATTTTTTAGGACGAATATATATTGTCTTTCCATTTTCTTCTGTTTTTTGGTTGAATTGAATATTCCATAATGGTGGAACAAATACTAAGCCAAATTCTATTACACCTATAATTATGAAAATGATAGCTAGCCACAATGGATAAGAATAGTGTCCAGCAATTTGAACTTCAACAATTCCTCCAAGTCCGCACATTAAAGAGCCAAAGGAAGATATTAGAAAATAAATTATACTGTAATAACTTAATGATTTTATATTTTTAAAGAATGGCAAAATAATTGCTAATAATGATGCGAAAAGGAGTATACATCCACCAATTAAAGTCGTTTTTGTATTGAATGTAAAAAAGAAAAAAACGAAGTTAAATCCGGACAAAATTAAATATAGCCAATAGAGAATAGTTTTAGTAACTTTTGAATTGGAATCATTTATTAAGTCTGAAGGATATGTTGATAAAAAAGACATTTTGTCATGGATAATTTTATATCCTAAATATATTAAAATTATTAATCCGAGCAATGCTACTGTCGAAGAAATGACTATTCCTTGTTGAAACATAGATTTTGCCTCCTGTAAATATATTAATTTATTTAAAATTTTTGACAAGTCAATTATTAATACACAATTTTATTACTGTAAAAGTTAATCTATATTTTTTATTTTTTCGATAGATTTTTCTATATTTTCTGATCTAAATAAATATGTTCCAGATACTAAAACATCTGCTCCAGCTAGAGCGCAATCTTTTCCAGTTTCACCATTGATTCCACCATCAACTTCGATGAGACATTCAAATGAATTTTCATCAATATATCTTCGCAATTGTTCTATTTTATCTAGAGCTTCAATATTGAATTTTTGTCCACCTTTTCCGGGTTCAACGCTCATAACTAAAATCATATCTAAATAAGGTAAATATTCTAAAATTTCATCGACAGGTGTTAATGGTTTTATGCTCATGCCAATCATAATATCAGCAGACATTTCTCGGAGCTTATTAATTGTTTCTATTACATCACCTGTTGCTTCATAATGGAATGTAATATTATTTGCACCAGCATCAATTAATAATTTTGCACAATGTTCAGGATTAGTGGCCATAATATGAACATCTAAAAAAAGATCTGTAAAATTACTTATTTGTTTTAAAATTTCTGAACCGAAAGATATTGCTGGAACAAAATGTCCATCCATGACATCATAATGAAGCCATTTAATTTTAGCTTCTTCTAATCTTGTTATTTCTTTTTCAAGATTTAAAAAGTTTGCTGCTAATAATGAAGGGGCTATAATAATATCTTTCATTTTCCTTTCTCCTTAAGTTCTTCTAACATTTTTTTATAATTTTCGTAACTTTCTTTGCTGATAAAGCCTTCTTCTATGTGTTTTTTTACTTCACATTTTTTTTCGAAAATATGAAGACAATCTGTATAAAAACAAAGATGGGCAAAATTTTCAAATCCAGGGAAACAAGCTGCTAGTTCATCTTGTTTCATCGGAAGTTCTAAGCTAGAAAATCCAGGAGTATCTCCGATAAATCCGTTTTGATAAGGAAAAAGAACAACTTCTTTTGTTTGATGCTTTCCTCTTCCAAGGGCTTTAGAATACTCACCTATTTTTCTTTCTAATGTTGGATCAATCATATTTAAGGATGAACTTTTTCCAACTCCGGTTTGTCCCATAAATATAACATTCTTATTTTTGATAATTTCTTTTAGAGGCATAAATGTTTCAGAATTTTTAGTGCTGATCATAAATGTTTTATATCCTAGTGTTTCATAATATTTTTTATAGCTTAATATTCTTGTTAATTCATTGTTGTCGAGCATATCTGTTTTTGTAAAGAGAATCAGAGGAGTAACGTGGCAATAAATCAAATAAGTAAGATATTTTTCTAAAAGATATGAGGTAAAAGAAGGCTCGGCTGTTGATGTACAAATAGCCGCATAACTAACATTAGCAACTTTAGGTCGAATTAATCTATTTTTACGTGGATAGAGGTTACAAATTGTTTCATCTTCATCGATATCAACTTCATCTCCAACAAAAAGAGGCCCGAATTTATAAATTAAAGTTTTTCGGACTACAGCTTTTTTGATGTTTTTGGAAGAATGAATATAAACTTGATATTCTCTTTTTGTACCGCTGATTATTATTCCTTTTTCCATAATTATTTACGATGGAATAAACGTGCAAAGAAGCCTTTCTTTTCTTCTAAACAACTTGGGTCATGTAATACTTTTTCAATATCTTTACGCATGTCTGCAACGGAATGATAACGATCTAAAGGCGATTTTGCACAAGCCTTAGTAATTATTTTTTCAATGACAATAGGAGTTTTAGGATTATATTTTCTAACAGATGGGAATTTTTCTTTGATATGTTTTAATGCAACAGCTAGAGCGGATTCATCATCAAAAGGAACACGTCCTGTAATTAATTCGAAGAATGTTATTCCTAAAGAATAAATATCGCTTTGTGGAGTAGCTGGATTGCCTTGTGATATCTCAGGTGCTAAGTAATGAACGCTACCAACAACTACTTCACTTCTGGTGACATGGGCGGAATTTTGGAATGTTGCAATTCCAAAATCGCCTAATTTTACTGTTCCATCGACAGTGATAAAAACATTTTGCGGTTTAATATCTCTATGGATGACTCCGTGTTGATGAGCAAATAGGACAGCAGAGCAAAGTTGATACATAATATCGCAGGCCTCTAAAAAAGAGAATTTACCGCGAACATTTAAAGTATCTCTTAAAGTTTTACCTCTGATGTATTCGTTAACCATATATGGGCGATTATCATGGGCACCAAGATTTATTACTCTGACAATATTTTGATGATTTAATGAGGCAGCTGCTCTTGCTTCGCGTTCGAATCTTGTTAAATTTACAGGATTTTTCATCGTTTCTTCTTTTATTATTTTTACAGCTACATCTTTATTGGAAATCACATCTTTAGCAAGATAGACAACAGCCATTCCGCCTTCACCTAAGACTTTAATTATCTTATAACGGTCATCGATTAAACTACCTGTTTCTAACATTGTTTTACCTCCATTAAACTTACACCTATATTATCAAAGCCACCATTGCGGTTGGCTGTATCGATAAGCTTTTTTGCTTTTTCTTCAACAGAAATATTTAAGTACATTATTTCATTTAGTTCTTCTAATGAAACCATATTATATAATCCATCTGAGCATAGCAGTAATGCATCGTAGTTATTGTCGATAATTTGTTCATCGTAGTAGACACTTGGATTAACACCTAATGCATTGAGTAAAACATTCTTTTTATTGGAATTTTTTGCTTCTTCTTTTGTCATTTTTCCAATTTGAATCATATATTGTACATAATTTTGATCTACAGTTAATTGTGTTAAACCGAATTCTTTATCAAAGCGATATAGTCGCGAATCTCCAATATTTGCAATTATAGTTTTTTCTTTAAGCACTAAAGCTAAAACTAAAGTAGTACCCATATCTAAATATTCTTGTTTAACACTTAGATTATTCACTTCTTTATTAGCATATTTAATTGCATTTTTAATCAAACGTCTTGATGTTGTTAATTTGAATGCTTTTTCAAAATTTAAAATTTTATTAGATACGATACTGATTGTCATATCACTTGCTACTTCACCTTTTTTATGACCACCAATACCATCAGCAATCATCAGCAAAGTAAAATCTTCGCAACTATTAAAATAAGCTGCGTCTTCATTTTTTGTTCTTTTTCTGCCAATATTTGTTAGTGTGGCACCATTAATTTTTGTTTGCATATTTAGCTCTTAATTGTCCGCAAGCTGCATCGATGTCAGCTCCAAATTCTTTTCTGATTGTAGCTTTTATTCCAGCCTTTAATAATTTATCATGGAAACGATGGATACGATTATTAGAAGAACGATAGAAATCATTTTCTATAACACGATTATAAGGTATTAAATTTACATATCCAAATGTAGGTTTAATTAATTCAATAAGTTTATCAGCACATTCTTCAGAATCATTAAAATCCTGAATCATAATGTATTCATAAGTTACTCTTCTTCCATTGCTATCTTTTCCATACTGAACGATTGCTGGAATCAATTGTTCCAAAGGATAAGCTTTGTTTATAGGCATTATGATATCGCGTAATTGGTTTGTAGGAGCGTGAAGAGAAACAGCTAGATTTATTTGTAATCCTTCTTTTCCATATTTTAAAATTCCTGGAACAATTCCAGATGTTGAAACGGTTATATGCCTTGCTCCGATAGCTAATCCAAATTGTGAATTTATAATTCTGATAAAATCGATGACATTATCATAATTATCAAAAGGTTCCCCTGTTCCCATTACAACAACATGAGTTACAGGGTTCTGATTATTTTCACGAAGAACATCATTGAGAATTAAAACTTGCCCTACTAATTCTTCTGTCGATAAATTTCTTTTTCTTTTCAATAGACCAGAGGCACAGAATTTACATCCCATATTGCATCCAACTTGAGTTGAAATACATATTGCATTTCCATAGTTATATGGCATTAAAACAGTTTCTATTTTTTCTCCATCACGCATTTCTAAAAGAAGCTTTGTTGTTCCATCAATGCTTTTTTGTTTTAAAAACAATTTTGGCTTTTCTATACTATATTTTTCTTTAAGAACTTCACGGAATTTAAGAGATATATCACTCATTTCATCAAATGATGTTGCATTCTTAACGTAAAGCCAAGAGAAGAGTTGTTTTGCTCTAAAACTTTTTTGTTCTAATGAAAGCATTTCTTCGGTTAATTTTTCAAGAGTTAGACCATAGATATTTTTCATAATTCACCTTTATTTTATTTTCTTCAAAACTGCAAAATATAATCCATCAGAACCATATTCATAAGGAAAAATTTGTCTTTCATATTCTAAGATAAAATCATCATTTTTGCTGAGAAAATCTTTGATGATATTTGTTGTTTCTTCTTTAGTAATTGTTGGAACATGATATATTAAATAGCTATCGCTAGCAACAAATTTTTTCACTTCATTTAAATCGATAGATGACTTAGCACAATATTTAAAGATGTCTTCTTTTTGAAGTGTTGGAAATATATCAGGTCTTCTTCTGACTTGTCCTAATTTTGAAGAGTTAGGAGAATATATGACCATATCATATGAGTTATAAGGACTATATGTCTTCATCATTTTAAGACTGCCATAAAATATATGGGTATTATCTAATCCTAATCTTTTAGAAAGATATTTTGCCGAAGAGTACTTTTTGTCATTGGAGAAAAGTGCATCAACATATCCACCATTATCATGAATTCTGATAGCGACTTCAGCCATGATGGAACCAGATTTTGCTCCTATATGAAGAGTTTTTTGCTTGAAACAATAATTCAAAGAATTCAACATAATTTGAGTTGATAAATCTTGTGGAAATAAATCCCCTTTTTTTACTTCGATTAAATTAGAACATTTACCTGTTTGATATTCTAAAGCAGTATTGAGAACTTGAGGATGAATAAATCTTACATCGTTCGAGAAGTCTTCAATTTTGCGGTAAATTGTATTTATTGCAAGATATTGAGATCCTTTTCTCTGACTTGAAAGAAGAAAATTCATACAGATATCATCGCCATATTCAGAAGTTAAAAGTTCTATTATCCATTTCGGAGTATTAAAAAACAAAGCGTTATAAGCATAGAGATCTTTTTTTAAATCTTCTGGTAAAACAAATTTCTTTTTTGTTATTTCTTCTAATTTATTTTTTACTTGTTCAGAATCTAACCTGAGACTCATAAATTTTATAGTTGCTGTTGTTTGATTTATTACTTCATAACCAGCTAAATCTTTGCTATGATAGCGAAGCTCATATAAGGCAATAATTATTAAGTAAATTTCATCATCGTCGGGCATAAACTCTGGAAATTCTTTGGTAGCTTCATATTGAAGTTGATAGAAATGACGCAGACTGCCTAGGACATCAAGCTTAAAAACAACCTTATCATTTTCTGACAAGTTGTTTTGTCTTACAATATTTTCCAAAACTGATTGAAATGATTTCTTTTCATCGATGATTTGTTTCAATGCTTTTAGTTGAAGAAATTTGTTATTCATTATTTGCCTTTCTTATTTTATTTTAGCATATTTTAGTCTTGTTTTAAACGTAAGGAAAAGAGAATTATTAAAAATTCAGGCGAAGTTTTTATATTCTAAGAATATATAATTTCTTTTTTGCTATGTGGTATAATGGTTTTGGGAAAAAATTAGTGCGGATATTTCTAAAAGATATTGCGGTGCACATTCGTGTATTCCTTTAATTTTAATCCCGACAACTAGCATGGTCGTTGTAATCGAAATTGATTTTTGGAGTTCGACTCTCCGCGTTCTTTTTTGACCTCGGTTTTTTCATTAGTAAAAAATCAAGAACTATTTGATCTATAGAGATACAGACTGACTACAATCATCCAGTTTTATCTTCGGATAAGACAAATTTCGAAAAGCCTTGTTCTTTTGAGGATATCGTTTTTTTGAAATTATAGCCATAGCTTAGCTCCCGTTATAAAATCGAATCTACTTAATTATTAGACCGCTTTAGAAATTGGATGATTTCTGTAATTTACAAAGGAGGATTTAGAAATATATGAAAACATTAGTTAAGCAAAATCAAGTTGGTTTATTGTTTAAAAAAGGTCGTTTTATCAAGTTTGTTAAAGCTGGACTTTATCATCATTTTCCATCAACATTTATTGAAGTAATAAATTTAAATGCAGAAATTTCTTCTAAGTATATCTCTAAAAGAGATATTTTAGAAAAAGAAGGCGCTAAAGATTTGTTTGATTTTTACGAAGTTGGCGATCAAGAGTATGGCGTTCATTTTGTTGATGATAATTATGATTGTTTTCTTGAAAGTGGCTTGCATATTTTTTCAAAGGAAAATAGGGTTAATACTTTCATAAAAACAAGTTATAAAAATACAAAAGTAGCCGATGATTTTCCAATTTATCTTTTTGAGAAAATACCTTCTAAATATTTCATTTCAGTTATGATTGAAGAATTTAAAAAGGGCTTGCTCTTTATCGATGGTAAATTATCTGAAGTTTTAGAGCCAGGCAGATATTTTTATTGGAAAAACCTTCAGGTTGTTACATATGAGAATATACCAGTTAGAGAAACAAATATCGATATGACAGGACAAGAGGTTTTAACACAGGATAAGGCAACTATTCGTGTTAATATAGTTTGTAATTATCTTGTTGATGATCCTGTTAAAGTAATAGAATGCTATGAAGATTACAGTCGCCAAATATATTTAAAATTACAATTTGCTGCACGTGATTATGTTGGAACTAAGACTTTGGATGAAGTTTTAGACAGCAGAAATGAGATGGCAAATTATATTTTTGATGCTATCAAAGATGATTTAAAGAAAAATTATATTACAATTACTGAGGTAGGAATCAAAGATATTATTCTTCCTGGCGATATGCGTGATATTATGAATACTGTTTTAATTGCAACTAAAAAAGCACAAGCTAATGTTATTACTAGACGTGAAGAAGTTGCTTCGACAAGATCTTTACTCAATACTGCAAAATTGATGGAAGATAACCCAACTTTATATAAGTTGAAAGAAATGGAATTTATAGAAAAGATATCAGATAAAATTGGAAGCATCAATGTTACCGGAAGCGGAGATATTGTTTCACAATTAACTTCTTTGTTAAAGAAATAAAAAAGAAAGATAGTTGGAACTTGCCAACTATCTTTTTAAATGCGTGAATAATTTATGCAATGAGGAATATCTTCTAATGTTATATTTTCAATATTTCCATTGCTATTTTTAAAAAAAATATATATGTTATTTTCTTCTTCATAAATTAACCAAAGCGGCTTGTATTCTTTTACTAATTGGATGCTCTTAAGTTTTTGAGTTTTTAAATCTTCTTTGGAATACAAATCAAAAGATAATTCTTTTTCTTCGCCAGTAATTATGGCAGCTAGAAAATTTTTAGAATTATAAAATTTATTGATTTCTTTTTCCGCTTCCATTAGTATTTGTTTCATTGCTATGTTATTTGTTTTCATATTTAACCTTCTTTTAAATTCTATCAAATTATGAATTGAATAAATAGAGATAAAAACTATAAATATAATATCAATAAAATTAATGATTAAATCAATATTGTAATTGTGTATAATTAACGTGTAAGCGCTATACCGCTTATTTTGAGGTTATATGAAAAAAAGATATTTGTTATTAAGTTTACTTTTATTTCCTTCTCTTCTAGCATCTTGTAGTGGAAATACTACTTCATCTAGTAGTTCATCTTCAAGTGTTTCTACAAGTTCATCTAGTGTAAGACCATCTACTTCATCTAATTCTACTTCAAGTTCTTCTTCTACTAGTTCTTCCACATTGAATTCATCTTCTTCTTCAAGTTCATCTTCAACAACTGATGTTGATTATGGAACAGTTAGTATTGAAAGTATTGATTTAGCTTTAAATGATACATTTGAAATTAAACCTGTTTTTTCAAATAGTTCTTTTGGTGAAAAACTGAGTTATACTTATGATGAAACAGCTATAAAAATTGAAAATGATGTTATTTCTGTTTTAAAAGTTGGCGAAATGGTTGAGATTACTGCATCTTCTATACATTTTGAAACTAAATTTTATGTTAATACATTACAAGAATATGGAAAATTGACAATTAATAATGTTTATGCAACTTTAGGAAATTATCCATTATCAGATTTTGTTTTAAAATATGAAAATGAAAAGCATATTGAAAAACTGACATATAAATATAATTCAAAAGCTTTAGAAATTGATGAAGAAAATCATCTTGTTACTCCATTAAAAGCAGGTATGTATGATGTTGAAGCAACAAGTGCCCACTATAGTGCTAAGTTTAAAGTTATAGCCTATGAAGTAGATGAAAATTCTTTCGAATATAAAGATAATGGTTATTTAAGTTATGCAAAGCAGCTTTCTAAAAAATATAAAAATGATGATACAACATATTTTGTTGGAGATTCATATTTTGATGCTAGAAATTTCTGGACAGGATATGCAACACAATTCCCTGAATATAATATAGAAGCTTTTGGCATATCTTCGACAACAACACAAGATTGGGAAACTTATTATGAAACAGTTTTTGGCGATCATTCTCCAAAGAATATTGCTATTCATTTAGGAACAAATAATGTCTATGATGATAAAGCTTCTATCAATCAAACAATTAATAATACTCAAAGATTATTAAGAAGATTCCATGAAAGTTATCCATCTACAAATTTATATTATTTTGGTATTACTCAAAGAGCTTATCAAAATAATGGTGAATGGGATATTGTTGATGCTGTTAATGCTGAAATGGAAAAATGGGCTGGTGATAGAGATTGGATTACATATGTTGATAGCACTAGTAAATTTGATAGACATGATCCATCGATGTATAAAGATAATACACATCCTAAAAATGAATATTATCAAATTTTTGTTGATGAGTTATTAAATGCTGGATGTGAAATTGGAGAATCTACTAAAAAATCATTAGAAGATTTTGATGTTTCATTAGAAGATACAGTTCTCCAATCTAGAGCATTATTTGATAATGGTACTGTTCTTTCTAGAAACTTTGTCCTTGAAGGAGAATGGGATATTAAAGAATTAGGCAATAATCCTCATATTGAAATTTGCTTCAATGAAGATGCTGAAAAAAGATTTTTATTCTGGGGAGGCCATGGTGGTGATGTTTCTTCTTTTGATGTTGCTACTTTTGGATATGTCAGAGGAACAAGCAGTTATAAATTTGATTCAAAATTAAATGTTAAGTTTAAATTAGTTGTAACTGATGATAATGCATATTTATATATCGATGGAACATTAAGAGCTGTTGCTATTGATTTGCCAGATGTAACAGATTTAATTCCAATTAAATTTGGTGGTGAAAACATTGCCGTATCTTGGAAAAATTTAGCCGTTGCTAATAAAGCGACAGATGAAGGAGCTTATAATAATGCTATTTCATTAGTAAAAGGTGATATAGATTTTTATAAGTCAACATGCGTTGTTGATTCAAAAAGGCAAGGTAAAATTGAAGATATAACTAAAGAAAAATATGATGCAGTAGGTTCTTCTACAACTATTATCAATGGTGATGGAAATATTTTAAACAGAAACTTTGTTCTTGAAGGCAAATGGATTATTACAGCACATAACCCTAATGCTCATATTGAAATTAGATTTAATGAAGGCTATGATACTCGTTTCTTATTATGGGATAATAAGCAAAATGGAGTTTTATATCCAGCGACTTTCAATCATACACCAAGTACTTCTACTTCTTATAATTTAGTTGAACCTATGGAGTTTAGTTTTAAACTTGTTGTTTTAGATTCCTCGGCGTATTTATATATAAATAATGAATTAAAAATCGTTGGAACAAATATTGCTGCTCAATCAGGAAAAATAGGAACTTTATTTGGATCAGAAGGCATGGAAATGACTTGGTCTGAAATGAAGGCTGTCACAAAAGATGGCGATGAAACTTCATTCAATGATGAAATTACTAAAGTTCAAAGTGATATTGATACCTATAAATCTAATTTAGCTTTATAAAAAATAAAAACTATTGCTTTCAGTATAACTAATATTGATAACAATAGTTTTTTTATTGCATAAAATAGTTAAACAATAGAAACAACTTTTACTTTTATAAATAAAATGTTTATTGATATTTACTAGTAAAATACTTTTTTATTGTTTCACCAAAAAGCTTGAATCCATTTTGATTAAGGTGAAGATTATCATCTAAAAATAAATTTAAGTCAATATTTTTATTATAAGCGTTATCGAGAATATTACTATTGTTTTTATATACAAAATTATGGGTATCTATATAAAATAGATTTTTATCCTTTTCAGTTTCAATATATTGATCAATTGCTAAAGATACTTCTTTTTGCTTTTGATTTCTTCCATCTTTAATTTTACAAGGGCTAGAAAACATACCAACAAAGTACATATTAGTTTTTGGAAAAATATCTTTGATTTGATTGAATACAGAAATTATTCTATTTATTGTTTCTTCATTTGAACAATTTTGTGATATATCATTTCCACCGATAGACAATAAAATATTTTTGGGTTGATATTTGAAAGTTTTAAATAAATTCATATTGATTTTCCAAAATAAAGCGGTTGTTCCTCCGATGCCAAAATTTATTGCTTTAAGGTTAGGCGAAAGATCTTCTTCTGCCTTTTCCTTCCAAAAAGTAAAGTGTGAGGCTCCGATTAGTAAAGTATTTTCGGAAATATCAATATTTTTATATTGATTGATTAATTCTTGTAATCTTGTAAAAAATTCTTCATTATAGTTCATAATTTTCTCTTTCTATTATAAAAAAGTGAACATAATAAATATGTTCACTTTATTCAGTAAAGCTTTTTGATTGTTCCTCAACATGAAGATTTGTAACTAAATCGTGCAAAGCATATCTATTTCCAGTAAAAGATATTAATACTAAAGTAATTAATGTTTCAAAAAGGATACCTATCCAATTTATAAGAAGATATACTGCAATTAATTCAATAATTTGTATAAATAAGAAACGCAAAAGAATTTTAGAGTTACTTGCAACGATATTATCTCTATTTACTAAATTTGATTTGAAAATCATCATGCCAATAGTTTTATGTCTTTTATTGCAAAGAGGAACGATTAATTCAAAAATTAAAGTACTTACGCAAATGCAACTTATAAAATTCAAAAGATAAATGCTATTGAATTTTCTATATGTTTCAGTGTAACCATCAACTTTAGCTAATTTATCATCTAACTCATCTACTTTCTGCAGATAAGTATCCATTAATTTATCTTCTTCTATACCTTGTTCGGAAAGCTGCAATATATATTTTTTGGAATCAACTTTGTAAATTCCATATGTTCCTTCTATATAAGGAACATTTTCTGAAATACAAATTTCTTGATACCAAGAATTTAATTTAGAAATTTCATTATGTGCTAAAGAAGGAATGATAAATTGGCATATTCCGAAAAATAAAGCGAAGATTGTACCGATAGTTAATATTCCATCTATCAAGAAGATTATCATTCTTTTTGTAATGGAATATTTTTTATTGCTTTCTTGGAAAAGTCCAGGATTATCCATTGATATTTGCCTTTCCAATGGATCCGAAAACTTGACAACGATTTTCTATAACATCTTGTATTCCTTTTTTACCAGGTCCGATAATTTTTCTTGGATCTATTTCTTGTGGATTTTCTTTTATTATTTCATGAACAATTTTAATCCAAGCACAAAGGCAATCTGTATTGATGTTAATTTTAACCGTTCCGTAATTAATAGCTTGTTTAATTTGATCATATGGAATTCCTGAACCGCCATGTAAAACCAAAGGTAATTTGACCAAATCATGTATTTCTTTCATTTCTTTTAAACCTAATTTTGGTTCGCCTTTATAAAAGCCATGTTGGGATCCAAGTGCAGGAGCAAGAGCATCAATTTTTGCTTCTTGTACCATCTTTAAGCATTCATTTTTATCAGCGTAGAAAGATTCAGCGACTACTTCTTCTTCCTTTCCTCCAACCTTTCCAAGTTCTGCTTCAACTGTAACATTTCTTGGATGAGCATATTCAACCACTTTTTTGGTAAGGTCTAAATTTTCTTCAAAAGGTTTTCTTGAAGCATCTATCATTACAGAAGTAAAACCTTCATCTATAGCTTCTTTACATGCTTCAAAAGAAGAAGCGTGGTCAAGATGAATTGCGACAGGAATTGTTATGTTATTTTTCTTTATATATGCTTTTATCATTTGAGTAACGACATAAAATCCACCCATATATTTAGCACCATTTTGTGATACGCCAAGAATTACAGGAGTTTTTAGTTCTTGGCATTTATCTAGAACAGCAGAAATCCATTCTAAATTCCAAACGTTAAATTGTGGAACGGCATAGTTATTATCTTCTGCATCTTTTAGCATTTTATTTAAATTTTCTAAACTCATTTTAATTGCCTCTCTTAATAAGTATATCATTCAAAAATTCAAAATAAAGATTTTTTAAGCGCTTTTTAAACTTTTTGTAAAGAAAATGTATAGAAAATGTAAACGCTTACTTGAAAATACAAAAAGAGGGTTGTAGTATATGTGTGTTGAAATTATTCATTTGTTTCAGCACGGGAGGAAAATATGAAAATGAAAAAATTTGTTCCAGTTTTATTGGCAGCTTGTTCAATGTTAGCAGCTTGTTCTCCTAATTCTGGAAATAATAACAAAAATGAGGCAATTTCAGATGCTGAAAAGTTAAGTTATGCTGAACTTGTTGCAAAGGCTAAAGAAGAAGTAGGAAATAATACCGTAAGTGTTTATGGAAACTCTTCTCAATTAGAAAAAGCTATTTTAGCCTTTACAGAAGAAACAGGTATTAAGGTTAATAATACTAAAGAAGGTGATGCCGACTTATATAATCATTTGTCAACAGCTTTCCAAAGTAAGAGTTATATTGCAGATATGGTCTTATTACAAGATGGTAATATGCTCCAAAGTGAAATGCTTGCACCAAATTATTTATTGAACTTTGTACCAAAAGAAGCAGCACAAAATGTTGCAGCTGATGATACTGTTCCAATGGCAGCAGTCTATTTGAACAAAGTCTTCATGTACAATAATTACAATAGTGAAGGTACAGAACATTCATTAACTAATTATTTAACAAATGTCTGGCAACTTGCTGGTTCTGCAAGCGATGAAGGACATATTGCTAATCCATCATTTAAAACTCCTACTACTGAAAACGTTAATATGAATTTCTTAACTATGTTAACTTCTAAAGAATGGGTTGATAAGTTAACAGTAGCATATAAGAATTTCTATCATAAAGATTATGTTGCTGAATCAGATTATAAGAATATTGGTTATAAATGGATTGCTGAATTCTTAAAGAATTCTCAAGCACATAGCTCTGATGGTACTGCTTGTAAAGATACCGCAAAAGCTAAAGGTGGTACAGTTGCTTTAGTCAATTATAATAAGATCAAAGACTTAAAAGATGAAGAAGGTTATGGAAAAGAAAACGTTGCTAACTTGACTTTCCCATCTATTGAATTAGGTGACAATAAAGTTGATGGTTTTGGTGGATTTTGCTATAAGATGTATTCAATGGTTGCTGCGAATGCTAAATATCCTTATGCAGCTTGTGCATTAGTAAGCTATATTACTTCCAAGGCTGGATTTGAAAATGCTTGGGGATCAAAAGCTGGTTATTATTCAACTAACCACACAACTACTATTGCTTCTAATGATAAAGAATTAGCATGGTGGAAAGATCGCTTAGTTGTTGAAGATCCAACAATTGTTGCTCAAAATTATGGCGATGTTTCTAAATTTGTCAAACAATACGAAGGCAAATAATAAATTTTAAAAAAAGAAGTTTAGTGGTGCAGCTTAAAGTTGCACCACTTTATCTAAGATAAGGAGTAAAAATGAACGAAACATTATCTTTAGATGAAAATAAGACTCCTGAGGGCAAAAATAAAGATGAATTGTCTAAGTTTGGAAAAATATTAAATGCATTGAAAACATATTTTTCTAAACCATCAAATATTATATTAGTTATTTTTGCAATATTATTAACTATTACTGTTGTTATTCCTTTAGTATATCTTCTATATAATACAATTCTTGTCCATCAAGGTGAATCATTAAGACTTCATAAGGCTGTTGGTGCACTAACTATGGACCATTGGATAGGTATATTTTCTGAAGTATCAAAAGAAGACTATTATTATTCTATCAACGTATTTTATAAGCCTTTATTAAATTCAGTATTGATGGCTTTAGTTGCTTGTCTTATTTCATTATTTGTTGGTGGAGGAATTGCTTGGCTTATTACAAGAAGTGATTTCCCAGCTAAAAAATTTATTTCAACTGTATTTGTTTTCCCATATATTATGCCAAGTTGGTCGATTGCAATGTTCTGGGAAAACTTTTTCAAAAATAATGTTTATTTGGAAGGCACCCAAGCTCAAGTAGGGATGCTCCAATCACTGACACATATTGCTGTACCAGCGAGCTTTGTTTATGGATTCTGGCCTTGTGCAATATGTTTAGGTATTCACTATGCACCATTTGCTTATATCTTAATTGGTGGTATTTTGCGAAATATGGATGCAAACTTAGAAGAGGCTGCTACAATTTTGAAAGCTTCTCGATTAAAAATTTTAAGAAGAATCACTTTACCAATTGTTATGCCTGCTCTTATTTCTACAGTATTATTAGTTTTTGCTAGTTCTATTAGTAGTTATACAGTTCCTGCATTTTTAGGAACAAAAAGTGGTTTCATGACTCTTTCTTTACAAATGAAGAATCTTATTAATGGTTCTCAATATAAAGGTCAAGGTTATGTTATGGCTACAGTATTGATGTTATTCAGTATTGTAATTCTCTTATTTAATCAATTTATTACTAATTCAAAAAGATCATTTACCACAGTAACAGGTAAATCTTCACAAATTTCTCTTGTTAAACTTGGAAAAGTTGCAAAACCAGTTATTACTACAATTGTTGTTTTATATGCAGCTTTCTTTGCCATTATTCCTCTTGTATCGTTTGCTCTTGAATCATTCTTAAGAGTTTCTGGTGATTATTCAACATTTACATTATATTATTGGATTACAACAGAACAAACTAATGAGTCAATTTATGGATCTGTTGGTATTTTAAGAAATGCTGATATCTGGAAAGCTTTCTTAAATTCTTTATGGATTTCTATTGTCTGTGCATTTATTGCTGGAACGTTTGGTATTTTAGTAGGATATGGTGTTGCTAAAAGACGTGGAAGTAAATTATCTAACTATGTCAGTAATTTAGCTTTCTTGCCTTACTTAATTCCAGCAATGTCATTCGCTACTATATATTTGATTCTTTCTTATACTAGTGCATTAAGTTTCTTAAATGGTTCTTTAGTGTTACTCATTGTTGTTGGCTCTATTAAATTTTTACCTTTTGCTTCTAAATCAGGAACAAATGCTATGCTTCAATTATCGAATGAAATCGAAGAAGCTGCAATAATTGTTGGGGTTCCTTGGTGGAAGAGAATGGTGAAGGTTTTATTCCCTATTCAAAAATCAAGTTTCATTTCAGGATATTTGCTACCATTTGTTTCCTGTATGAGAGAGTTGACCTTATTCGTTTTATTAACAGGTAGTAGTACAATTTTAACAGCAGTTTTACAAAACTATGAAAAATATGATTGTACACAAATTAGTAATGGTATCAATTTAATTATCATTCTCTCGGTTTTAATTATTAATGTTGTAGTTAATAAATTAACAGGAGCTTCTATTGATAAAGGTGTAGGAGGTTAATATATGCCTGAAATTATTTTAAAAAATATAACAAAAAAATGGGGAGATTCCATTGCTGTAGATAATCTTAATATGGTTATCAAAGATCGTGGATTTGTTACCCTTTTAGGACCATCAGGTTGTGGTAAAACTACCACACTTAGAATGATTGCTGGTCTTGAAACTCCAACATCTGGTGAAATTATAATCGATGGTGTTACAGTATTTGACTCGAAAAAGGGTATCAATATTTCTCCTGCTAAAAGAAATGTTGGTTTCTTATTTCAAAACTATGCTTTATGGCCACATATGACAGTTTATAAGAATATTGCTTTTGGCCTTGAAAATCTTAAATGGAGTAAAGATCAAATTAAAGCAAGAGTTGATGAACTTGTCAAAATGTTAAAAATTGAAGATTATCTTGATAGATATCCAAGTCAATTATCAGGTGGACAACAACAACGTGTTGCTATTGCTAGAACACTAGCACCTAATCCAAAAGTTTTATTTATGGATGAACCTTTATCGAACTTAGATGCTAAATTGCGTTTAGAGATGAGAACGGAATTAAAACGTTTACATTCTTCAACTAATTCAACATTTGTTTATGTTACACATGATCAACTTGAAGCCATGACTCTTGCTACTGAAGTTTGTTTGATGAAAAATGGATTGCTTCAACAATATGATCCACCTTTATATGTATATTCAAATCCTAATAATTTATTTGTTGCTGACTTTGTTGGTAATCCAGCTATTAATTTTATTCAAGCAAAGGCAAAACAAATCGAAGGAAATACTTATGAAGTTAAATTCCATAATGTTGTTGCTAGATTTGAAGCAAATAATGAATTTGAATTACCAAGTGAAGATGTTGTAATAGGAATAAGACCAGAATTCATCCGTATCTGTGAAGATGGTTTAAAAGCTAAAGTATATTCAACTCTTCCTGCTGGTATGGAAACAACAGTCAAGGTTGATATTGGAGAAGATATTTTAACTTCGGTTATCTTCGGTATTATCGACTATAAAGTTAATGAAGAAGTTTCAATTGATTTTGTTGGAAATAGTATTATCTTATTTGATAAAGAAAGTACAAAACGACTTGTCGATGGTAAACTAGAAATAGTTAAATAATTATTAAATTAAAAAGCCTCCTTTTTGCGGGAGGCTTTTATGATGCTTTTTAATTTATTTTGCAACTACAATGCTGAAGTCTTTAATTCTAACTTGCTTTGAACCAGTGACATCAAGCTTAATATATGTGTAGGAAGATTCTTCAATGTTTTCAAGAGAAAGCACTTTATATGCTGAAGTTGTTACTAATGCTGAAATAAGTTCAAATGTTTCTCCATCAGTAGAACCATAAACTGATAATTCAGAAGCACTATATCCAGCATTGAAATAAATTGATTTAATAGGCTTAGCGGAATGTATTGTTGCAACACTATCATTTGTTGAGCTGTTATAAAGACGAAGCTCAGAAGTAAAGTGAGCTTTTTCAGTTGATATAGAAGTGTTTTCATCAAGTTTATGAGTTTCAGTGGCATATTGTGTTCCTGCAGGATAATCGGCAAGAACATATTTTAAAGTAACAGTTTCTTCGATAACTACATCATTAGAAATAAATTCAGCTTTTACTGAAATATTATGAGTCATTATTAGGGAAATAGAATTGTTTTCATCAAGATTTTGTCTTTCGTTATCGATGAATAAAGATAGGACTTTATATCCTTCGTTAGGGACAGCAGTTAAAGTAATTTCTTCACCATAGTTGATATCACTAGATTTTGATACATTAACTATTCCGTTTTCAAATTCTTGTAAATCAACATTATATGTTGCAGCAAGATAATCTAAAAGTGTGAATTCAACAATTTCTATTTTGCCATAATAATTTTGAATTTTACCTTCTAAAGCTACAGAATAACCTATATAAAGGTTCTCGACAGGTGTTGGAACATATGCGATAATGCTGGAATCATCCTGAGTAATTGTAACTTCTTTTCCGGAAATATTTGTGACAACACCATTGATAATATAAGTGGTTTCTGTTGTTCCACGACTTGAGCTCAATGCATTTCCGATTTCAAGAGCTCTAGAAATTGTAATGTCTTTTTCTACTGGTTCAGGCTCAGCATCATTTATTTGTCCTTTATAATAAATATCAATTGTAAAGACTTGGACATTATAAGTAGAAGGGTTAGTTAAATAGAAGACATCTGTTGGAGTATCAAAAGAATAAGTATATAAAACATTATTCTGAGCTTCATTTTCTGATGTTTTTTCTTCTTTTGTGGCAGTAATTAATTTTTCTTCATCAGCATTTTCAGAAGCATACATTTTTAAATTATCGTATGTTCCGTATACTAAAACTTCAATTTTTTCAATTTCAGTAATTCTTTTTGATGAAAGATAAGAACCATTTTTAGCAAAAGTAAATTCAGATTCGTATTGAGTATTTGGAGTTATATTATTTAGGACTAAAGCATCAACACTATTAAAATTTTTAGAATTTAAAGAAAGAATATTTCCTTCATAACTTGGAACGCTTGTTGAACTAGAAATAGATGAAGAACTTGAAGAAGAAATAGATGAAGAACTTGTACTACTATTTGAAATGCTAGAACTTGATGTGCTGCTTGATGAAATAGTCGAACTTGATGAAACAGAGCTAACTACAAAAGATGAAGAACTAATTGTTGATGAACTACTATATGAGGAAGAACTAGAAGTGTTTTCAGAAGCACAAGAAGCAAGAATAGTGCATAAGAATAAGGCTGAAAGTAAATTAATCTTTTTCATATTTCTCCTTTTTGTAATTTGATAAAAATTTACTATTGTTAGGAAAATAAAAAAACCTTTATTAAACGTTGTTATTTAAGTTTAATAAAGATGATTTTCTAGATATAGAGACTATGGACTTTTGTTCTATTATTTTTGATAAGGATTTTTTAATAATGAGATTAAAAGTCATATATTTTCCTCACGTAACTATTATATATGGTAAAAATTTTTAAAAGCAACAAAAAAATATAAAAAAGATGTAAAAAACTATAATATTTTTTTATTTTTTATAGCCGTAAAAATAAATTTATTTTAAATTTCTTCAATAATTATATCTTTTAATATATATTATAAATGTATGCACTTTCAAAATTTAAAACTTATATCAGTAAAGAGGTGAGGTATGGATATTTCTAAATTGAATAAAATTCAAAAAGTTAAATTAGTCATGGGAGCTGACTTTTGGTCTAATGATACAGCAGATGGCAGTTTATACAAATTTGTATTATCAGATGGACCTGTTGGATTAAGGCAACCGTTAGATAAAAGTAATCCTGAACAAAAAGAAGTAATTAAATCTGTAGCATATCCTTCAACACAAGTTTTATCACAAACATGGAATTGTGATTTAGCTAAACTTCTTGGTAAATCTATCGGAAATGATTGTATAGAACAAAAAGTTGATATTGTGTTAGGTCCTGGTGTTAATATTAAAAGGCTTCCGACCAATGGACGGAACTTTGAATATTATTCTGAAGATCCGTATTTAGCAGGAACATTAGCAAAAAAATATATTGAAGGAGTTCAGGAAATGCACGTTGGTACATGCATAAAACATTTTTGTTGCAATAATTCCGAATTCTCTCGCCATTGGGCATCGATGGAAGTTGATGAAAGGACTTTGCATGAAATTTATTTGAAAGCATTTGAAATAGCTATGGAAGCCAAACCATGGACGGTTATGTGTTCTTATAATTTGGTAAATGGCAGAAGAATGAGTGAAAATAATAAACTTTATAATGTTTTAAGAAATAACTTTAAGTTTGATGGTTTAATAATGTCGGATTGGGATGCTGTAAAAGATTCTGAAGCTTCATTAAACGCGGGACTGAATTTAGAAATGCCATATAATGAAAATCATCATAATTTAATGATGAAAAAAGCTCAGGAAAATATTTTGGATGAAAGAAAACTTGATGAATCTGCAGTAAAAGTTATTGAGTTGGCTGAAAAATGTGAAAAAGAAAGCAAATTAAGAAAAATGGATATGTCCATAAATGAAAGAAGAAATGTTGCGTTGAAAATTGTTGAAGAAGGAATAGTTTTATTGAAAAATGAAAATAATGTTCTTCCTTTAAAACATGAAAAGAAAATTTTTGTTACCGGCGATCCTACTTCTAGATATTATTGTGGTGGCGGATCTAGCCAAGTTTGTCCTGAATTACCTTTTATTTCACTTGAAGAAGCTTTGAAAGCAGAATGCGATGATGTTCAATATTATGAATCTATTTGGGAAAAATTAGGACATTTGGCACATGTTGGTAATGCAAAGAAAGCTTTAGAATATAGTGCACAAGCTGAATATACAATTTTGGCTGTTGGTGATTCTGCAAATTTGGAATTTGAATGTGCTGATAGAGAAGGAATTAAATTATCAAAAGAAGAAGAAATTTTAATAAATGATTTTGCTAAAGTTGCTAAACATCTTATTATTGTTGTAGAAGCTGGTTCAGCAATTGATATGTCTTCATGGATTGATAAAGTTGAAGCTGTTGTTTATATGGGATATGGTGGTGAATTAGGTCATAAAGCATTAGCAAATATTTTGGTTGGAAAAATAAATCCAAGTGGAAGATTATCTGAAACTTTTCCATTAAAATTAGAAGATTCTCCAGCAATGAAATCATACCATGATTCTTCTGTTATGAAATATGATGAAGGATTAAATATCGGATATCGTTATTATGAGACCTTTAATGTTCCTGTATTATTTCCTTTTGGCTATGGGCTTAGTTATTCTAAATTTGAATATTCTAATCTTAAAATAGAACAAATTAAAGATGTGTATAAAGTTAGCTTTGATATAGAAAATGAAACGGAAATTGATGGAGCTGAGGTTTGTCAATTATATATTCGCGAAGTTGTAAAAGAAGTATATAGACCTGATTATGAGTTGAAAGGATATGAAAAAATATTTATTAAGGCTCATGAAAAGAAAGAAGTTATAATTGAATTGAAGAGAAAAGATTTTTCTTATTATTCAACATATTATGATGAATATCATGTTAAACCAGGTGCTTTTGATATTTTGATTGGAAAAAATTCTCACGATATTATATTAAAAGAAAGAATTATTGTAGATTAAACGAAAAAATAAGAGCTGAATATTAAAAAAACAGCTCTTATTTTATAGACATTTTTAAAATATATTTTTAGGTTGTTTGTTTAAAATCAATCCAATAATGACAGTTCTTTTAAAGCTTTATAAATCCCATCATTATCGTTGCTATCAGTATGAAGTTTTATTAATTTTTTTAATTCATCAGGTGCATTGTCCATTAAAAAGCCTTGCTTAACTGTTGTGAGCATTTCAAAATCGTTGTAATTATCACCGAATGCAATAGTTTTTTCTATTGATATATTTTTTAGTTCACATAATTTTTCAATGGCAGTAGCTTTTGTAATATTTTTTGCCATAATTTCAAGAAGGATTGGAGATGATTTTACTATTGATAATTTTGGAAATTTAGCTTTAATAATCTCTTCATAAGAAGTTGTTTTATCAGGATTGCAAATGCATAAGATTTTATGTATTTCTTCTTTTTCTATTGTGTTTAGATTTCCTTCAACAGCTTTTGCTTCAACGATATTTTCTTCTCTAATTATCCGTGAATCATTTTTATTTTTAACTACCCATTGATCAAAAGAATATATGCACCATGTTAAATCAAAATTTTGTTCTTCAATAAATGAAATAATTTCTTCTGCTTCTTCTTTATTCATTCCTTTATGATATAAAACGTTTTTGTCTTTATCGAGGATTAAAGCTCCACTATATGAAATTATCGGACAAGAAAAATTGTTTTTTAAAAGAATAGGATAAATTCCTGATGGACTTCTAGCAGATATTATTACAAAATCTATATTTTTTTCTTGAAGTTTATTTATAGCAAAAAGAGTGTTTTTTGAAAGTTTATGTTCAGAAGTGAGAAGTGTACCATCTATATCACTAAAGACTATTTTTTTCATTTATTTGTTTTTCTCCTATAGTTAATCTTCACTTTTTTTCTTATCGTAATTTTCTAAGTAGTTATGATGTACACCTTTTTCTTTATATCCAAGAATCATATCTAGAGTAACGTTATCTGCACTTTTAAAAATATTTTTTTCTACTTGTGGATTATAATTTTTAACTAATTCTTTGATTAATTGTTTTGTAGCGTATCTTTGGGAGCCACCACCTCCATTATCACAAATTGCGCAATTTTCTGTAAATCTACAGGCACATTGAATGAATTGTAAGTGATGATAATTTTTCCAAGAAATAATATCTTTTTCTCTTATTAAATACATAGGTCTTATTAATTCCATCCCCTCAAAATTGGTGGATTTTAATTTAGGAAGCATTGTTTGAAAAGATCCTGAATTTAGTAAATTCATTAAAGTTGTTTCAATTACATCATCGTAATGATGTCCTAATGCAATTTTATTGCATCCTATTTTCTTAGCAAAATTATAAAGAGCTCCTCTTCTCATTTTTGCACATAAAAAACAAGGACTTTTATCTTGTGAATTAGCAATTTCAAAAATATTTGATTCAACAACTTTAGCAGGAATTGATAATTTTTGTAAGTTGTTCATAATTGTTTGTAAATTAATTTCATTATAGCCAGGATTCATTACTAAATATTCAACTTCGAAATTAAAATCTGAATGTTTTTTTAATTGCATGAAAAGTCTTGCCATAAGCATAGAGTCTTTTCCACCAGAAATACAAACACATACATGATCATTTGGTTGTATTAGTTGATATTCTTTGATTGCTTTAACAAATTTAGACCAAAGCTTATCGCGATATTTTTTTGTTATTGATTGCTCAAATTCATCTGTCATTTTGCTAACTCCTTTAATGTTTCTACTAAATAATCTATTTCTTCATATGTAACTAATTCTGATAGAGATAATCTAAAAGATGATATAGCTCTTTTCTTATCTTTATATATTGCCATAATAATTTTTGATGGAGTGTTTTTTATTGAACATGCGGATTTTTGGCTTACACATATTCCTTTGCTATTTAAATAATCAACAGCAGTTCTTCCAGTAATATTATCGATTGACAAATTAACTATGTAAGGATTAGAAAAAGAATTAATTTTTATTTTTTTATTGCTTTTTATTTGTTCTAGTAAATATGCATTGACCGATTTTACTTTTTCATAATTTTCATCCATATGTTGATATGCTAGATACAAGGCTTTTTCAATTGAAGCAATGATTCCAAGAGGAACTGAACCACTGCGATAAATTGATGAACTCTCTCCTCCATGCATAAGAGGGGTTAATATTGTTTTTTTTCTTTTGATTAAACACCCACTTCCAGTTATTCCACCAAATTTATGAGGAGTGAAACTTACAAGATCTAATTCATTAAAATCAATGTCAAATTTTCCAACACCTTGTGTTGCATCAACAAGTAAATGAGCATTGGTATTTTTAACTATTTCATTTATTTTTTTATAATCGTGAATATATCCTGTTTCTCCGTCGACTAAACACACACAAACTAAAATTACATCACTGCTTAATTTTTCTTTTAATGATTCAATTGAAATACTACCATCGTTATTGGTTTTAATAAATTCAACTTGATAACCGTTATCTTTAATAAATCCTAAAGCTCCATTTATGGAACTATGTTCAAGCTCGCTTACTAAAATTTTCTTTCCAAATCCGGAATAAGATGAACAAATTCCTTTGATTGCTAAATTGTTAGCTTCTGTTGCTGAAGAAACATAAATTACTTCATGTTCATCATCGATATTTAAAATGTTCTTTATGGAAGTGTTTATTTCATTAAATTTTTCTTTTGATTTTAATCCGGCTGTATGAGTTGAATTATAGTTACCAATATAGTTTAATTCTACTTCTGTTAGTGTTTCTAAAACTTCTTTTTTGCATGGATAATTTGCTGCATAATCTAAATAAATCATTTTTTAAATTCTTCCCTTGCGACTGGTTTAGTCAAATCTTTGATAACTTCAGATGCAATTAAAAGTCCGCAGGCAGTTGGTACAAAGGCGTTGCTTCCTGGAATATCTCTTCTTTCGGTACATTTTCTTGTTCCCTTTGGACAAATACAATGCGTTCGGCAACTGATTGTAGGATCTTCTAAAGGACGTAAAGGCTTTTCTTTAGAATAAACGACTTTTAAATGTTTAACCCTTCTTTTTTTAAGTTCATAACGCATAACTTTAGCTAAAGGATCCATCTCTGTTTTATAAATATCGCTAACCATAAATCCCATCGGATTAACTTTATTGCCAGCTCCCATAGAACTTATTATTGGAATGTTATTAGCTTGCGCTTTTAAAATGATAGCGATTTTAGCGGAAACGGTATCTATTGCATCAATAATATAGTCATATTGGGTAAAATCAAATTCATCTTGATTAGATGGTAAAAAGAAACATTTCAAAGTTTCTACTTTAGCAAATGGATTAATGCTTAGAATTCTTTCTTTCATTATATCAACTTTATATTGACCAACTGTTTTAGTCGTATCAATAATTTGTCTGTTGCAATTAGTTAAACAAATTTTGTCATCATCTATTAAAGTAAAATGTTTTACTCCGCTTCTTACTAAAGCTTCACAGACATATCCACCTACGCCACCAATACCAAAAATTGCTATATGTGCTTTAGATAAAATATCCATTGCATCTTTTCCATATATTAGTTGAGTTCTTGAAAATTGATTAAGCATATTTTTCCTCCATATAAATTTAGCATTCTTATAAACATTTTTCTAGTTTAATTAGGTATTATAAGCACCTAAAAATTTGGAAATAAACATAGTTTTATTTCCAACGATATTTAATCTTACATAATTATATACATATTTATAAATAATTGAAAAAAATAAAAATGTTTTTTTAGAATTGATTATAAAATGAATTTATTTTTCCATAGGTTTATATTCATAATCTCTATGACGCAAAGAAGCGTTGAAAGCATAAAAATCATATCTGTCAATATAAAAATGTATTTTACCTTGAACATAGTTGAGATATTGTTTTTCATCGTATCTTTCGATATAGTCGTCTGTTTTCCATTTAAATACAAGAATATCTCTTTCCGAAGAACCAATTCTCATAAGTATTTCATTGATAAGAATATTAGCATCACCATTATTAGCAATTTCTGGTATTTCGCCAAAAGCTTTTAAAATGCTATGCATTTATTTTATTTGTTTTCTAATGCTAGCATAAATATATTCTCTTTTATTTTGAATTTCTTGTTTTGTCATAATTATTTCCTTTTTTATTTAGATTTGTAAAGATATTATATAAAATTTTTAAATAATAAAAGAATCTATTTTATTTAATAATTCATTATTTTCTATCACTTTATCGTTTATTTTAAGATTATATTTATGTCTTTCTATTTTTAGAATCTGGTTGTTATTTCCATCAACTAATTGCAACAAAGTTGGTATGAATAAAGGCGTTTCTTTTTCACTACCAAATATCGCAATTATTTTTAATTTTTTAATAAAGATATTCCATTTATCGCTGTTGTTATTAAAATAATCTTGCATTCTTTCTAAAAAAGTAAAATATAAAGAGGAGGGGTTAGAGCAGTACATTGGTACTAATAAAACTAAATTTTTATATGTAAGTGATGACTGTATAAGCTTATATATATCATCATTTCGATATTTACATATTCCTTTAAAACACTGATATTCACAATTTGAACAAGGATTATAAGATATATCTTTAAATGCTATATATTTATCGTTTTTCTTCATTAAATGAGAGGCTATATCAAAACAATTGCCATTATTTCTTCCACTAAAAGAAATATAAATATTATTATTTTTTGAAATTGAATTAGAAATTTGATCGCACTCTTCTTCTAAAAATCCTTTTATATTAATTTTGTATTCTTTGATTAATAAAATCAGCTTATCATAACTAATATCGTTAATTCCTTTTTCAATTTTATTAATAGATGATCTAGAGGTATAGCCTAACTTTTTTCCAAATTCTTCTTGTGAAAGTCCAAGTGATATTCGTAATTCTTTTATTTTATCCCCAATTGTTTTTTTCATTCTAAATTCCTTTACTTAAAAAATTCATTATAAGTTTAATTATAACTTCTTTTTCTTCCGGATTTGATTCAGCAGTTAAAACGGTAATTGCAACTAATGTATCGTTTGATATTATTATTTTGCCATTTTTAATTAATGCGTGATTTCTATTTAAAAATTCCAAAAATAATGTTGCAGCAATTCTTTTACATCCATCCGCAAAAGGATGATCTTTTACTAAAAAATATAATAAATGTGCTGCTTTTTCTTCTAATGAAGGATAAACTTCTTGACCGAAAACATTTTGATAAACGGCGGCTAGAATTCCTTCTAATTTTCCATTTTCTTTTTCAACGCCGAATACAGAAGATGTGTTTTTAAACTTCATTGAATCGATAATTGCTCTACAATCAGAATATGTTAATTCATATATTGTTTCTTTTCCTTTTGGTTTTATTAGACATTGATGATCATAATTATCTAATAAATCTAAAGCTTTAGTATATTTTTCTATAACATTAACTAATGTTTCTTGATCGATATTTAATGATGATGCAAGCATCTTATTTTGTACTTCAATTGTTTTATTAAGCACTTCTATTCTTTTTTTATTAATGGAATAACCTTGTATTAAGTATTCTTTTAGAATTTTGTTTGCCCATTTTCTAAAAATAATACCTCTTTGAGATTTTACTCTATATCCTACAGAAATAATCATGTCAAGATTATAAATTTTTATGGTACGATTAACTTTTCTATTTCCCTCAATTTGAACATGTGCGTTTTCCGCACATGTTGAATTAATATCTAATTCTTTGTCTTTATAAATGTTATTAATATGTCTAACAATTCTTGTGCGATCAACATTGAATAATGATGCCATTTCATCTTGTGAGAGCCAAACAGTTTCATTATTAATATCTGCTCTAACATCAATTTCGAAACTATTGTCTACAAATCTTACTATTTTAAAATTTTCCATAAACATTACCCAAAAACATTATACAATTTTGTAGATTACAAATCAACGTGAAATTATTTTTTATGAGGGTTTGAGCTTGCCTTTAGAAAATTTTGATATAAAGTGCGTAATGCTTATTTTTGTGTAATGTTTCTACCAATTTACGTAATCTTTCTTTCATTTTGCATAACACAACAACATTTATTTTATAAAATTAAAAAATGTTACTTTATAATTTTTCAATAACTATTTTTATCTGACCATTTTCTTTCGAGATATTTTTTTCTTGTAATGCTTTCAAATATCTTTTAGTAGTTCTTTTTGTTTTATTAATTTTAATTGATGTTTTTCTGCTGTTAAAGCATGGTCATTTAAAATTAACTCTATAATTTTTCTTTCTATTGCATTAAGATTTACACTGACATTTTTAAAAAATACCACATATATTGAATTTTATAATTATCAAGATGTATAGCCTTTTAGTTTTCGGTTTCTTGCTGATACTTTTTCATTGCCTAGTTGATTATAATTATAAAAAGAAAATAAGGCTTAAGAAATGATGGGAGAATTTTTAATATCAGTCCAAATATCCTAAAAATAAACTAAAATCTCGTAAATAATGCTATTTTAGGCATAAAAAAAGGCTTGATACATTATTTTTTTGTATCAAACCTATGCTACTAATATGGTGACCCATACGGGATTCGAACCCATGAATGTATCCTTGAGAGGGATATGAGTTAAGCCGCTTCTCCAACAGGGCATGGCATAATTATAGTAAAGTTAAGTTTTAAAATAAATAGAATGTTAATAATTAACTCCTAGAAGAAGTTATTAAATATTTATTAACTTTGGCATTTAAGTTTTTTGCTTCATAAAATTGTATTTTAGAACCAATAAATTTTCCACCACATTTCATAATAACTTTATTTGAAGCAATGTTTTCTTTCATTGCTTCAATAATTATATTTTTATATCCAAGAGTAAATATATAGTTTATTACACAATTACAAGCTTCGCTCATATATCCATTATTCCAATATTTTTTCATTATTAAATAGCCAATTTCTGGAATATCATCAACAATTTTTACTACATCTATTTGACCAATAACTTCATTAGTTGATTTTAAAACTATCATAAACCTTATGGCTTTTGGATCTTCATATTCTTTAATCCACATATCTACTATTTTTTTAGTTTCTTCAATATTTTTATGAGCGCTCCAAGTCATATATTTAGGAAAATCTTCATCGCTTGCCCAATTTTCAAATATATCTATTGCGTCACTTTGTTTTAAAGGACGAAGAAGTAATCTTTTAGTTTCTGGCGTTGTATTCATAAAGAAATTATAAATCAATTTTGGAAAAAACAAATTTTTATTGGTTTAAAAATTTAAAAAAATAGTGCGAGCGCCAACATAAAGCTGCAATTTTATGTTGACACTTAAAAATTGCAACATTCCACATTTGTAATACCATTCAGCAAATTTATTAAAACCATTATTGTTAGTTTTGTGGGGTTCTTTTATTGCTTTATTAGATACAATTGCACCCTATTAAAAATTCATATGCTGCACTATGGCGTGAACTTGATGAGATTGAAACATCCATAATTGAATAAATAAAGGAATCCGCCAATTAATGTTTGTAATAAACAGTAAGTGAACGTTAATAAATAAAATAATATTTTCTTAATATTCTCTCCTTCAAATCAAAAAAAAGAGCATTTCTGCTCCTTGATTTAGTATTGTATTTTCTAAAATCTAGTTTTTTAAAAATTCTGGCTCACACATTTCTGAGGTCGGGGCATGCGGTACTATTCAGATAAGTTTTATTGTTATGCGGGGGGGCTATTTGAATTTATAGTTTAAAAGTTCCGTTGCTTTTACAGATGTAGTATATATAACGATTGTTTCTGAAATATAAATCTTATACATTATATTTTCTCTATTTAAAAAAGTGAAGTAGTTCTTTGCCTCTTCTTTAGTGCTTAATTCCCCAAAGGTAATATAGTAACCTGAAGTAAGGTCTGGTGTTTCTGTCATACTATATACATTTACAAACTTAACTGTAAAATTATAACCTTCTTGTTTAATTTCTTTATTAATACCTTCATTAAATTCTTGCAAATCTTCTTTAGAATTTGAAATATATGCATGAAAACCATTATTTTTTAGAAGTATGATATCTTTATTAATGTTATTTTCCCAAGAAACAGTTGAAGAACAACCCACTAACAAACCTAAACACAATGTGCTAAGAACAATCTTAATTTTTTTAAGCATAAAAAATAACCTCCAAATAAGTCTTATCATAAAAGCATGATTTGTTCAAGCATTTTTTAATTAACTATACCCATGATTAAAAACGAGTTAATGCCTGTTCTGCCAATGGAAAAACAGTTGGAATTCAAATCTTTTATTATGAGGATAGATAAATTGAAAAATATTTCAGGGCATAAAAAAAGACCACCAGCATCACTGCCGATGGCTAAAAAATAAGGGTTAAAGTATATTCGTGCTTTTGATAGTCAGTTCGTGCTTTTTATTGCTAGTTCGTGCTTTTGATAAATTACTTGCTTTTAAAACGCGCAAAGAAAAAAAGGCTACTTCACCAAAAATTAAGCAATTTATGCCTAAAACAAGCGAAATAGCCCTATAAAATGAAAAAAGGAATGATATTTTTGGTATCAATCCTATTATCTCTTATGTGGCGGTGGTCCTTACATGAATCTCAGCCTACTTCTTATTTCTTTTTCCTGTGTTGTTTGAGCCTCTAACCTCTTCGTGATAGAAATAGTCAACGATTACTGGATGACCTTTTTTAGCTCTTCCATAGGGTGTTTCGTTATCCACGAATGGACAATCGTTGTCTTTGGCTAATTGCTCAGCCTCTTTTTCTAATTTTTCAAAATAGCTCCTGTCTTTTTTCTTATATATCTTTTCGTATAAAGGATACAAATCAGTGTGGTTTTCTTTGATATAATCCATTATTTTCCCTTTGAATCCACCTCTTAGGTTAAGGTTTTCAAGCCATATCAAATCGCATTGATCTTTAACTATTTCGAATATCTTCTTGAAATCCGTGATGCCTGGGAATACCGGCGAGATGAAACATACCGTCCTAATCCCAGCATCATACACTTCCTTCATTGCTTTTAATTTTCTTTCTATTGACACAGAATCGTCCATATCACTTCTGAAACCTTCGTCTAAGGTGTTAATTGACCAAGAAACCGTGACTTTGTTGAATTTCTTTAACAAATCCAAATCCCTAACTACCAAATCGGATTTCGTGCATATCAATAGTTCTGCGTCAACACCCACCAATTGTTCCAATAGTTTTCTAGTGTTCTTGTATTTGGCTTCTTCTGGCAGATACCCATCGGTCACAGTCCCAATGATGATATGCTCGCCTTTGAATTTATCTAGATTCTTGATCGGCTCCCAGTTTTTGACATCCAAAAACGTTCCCCATTCTTCCGTGTGGCCTGTGAATCTTTTCATGAATGAGGCATAGCAATATTTGCAGCCATGGGTGCATCCGACATAAGGGTTGACGCAATATCCTCCTATAGGGGCGTTAGATTTGGTCATTACGTCTTTGACTTGGATTTGCCTGATGATTACGTTCTTATTCATCTTTTAGATTCTCCTTTACTTTGTTCAGCAATCTGTCCAACTCACTTGCCTCTTCTTCGCTAAGGCCTTTGTAGAAAATATCGCCCATTCTTTTCGTGGCCTTGTTTATCTTGCTTTCAAGCGACAGCGTCTTGTCGCTTAAATAGATAATCAGGCTCCTTTTGTCCTCCTTGGATTCCTCGACAATCAAAAGGCCGTCGTTCTTCATCCTCTCCACCATCGAGGACAACGTTGTTTTGGCCAAAGAAGTCCTTTTAGATAATTCGATCAAGGAGAGTTTTTCATCTTTCCATAAAGAAAATAGGATCCTCCCTTGCTGGCCATTGAATTCGTATATGCCCTCTTCTTTTAGAATCTTGTTGAAAATCCTGTCTTGAAGTTGTTTGATTTGAGAGACGAGGGTCCCGCCGTAATGTTTTTTCATTTGAATGCTTCCTCCATTTCTAAAGCGAGCTCTTGAATCGCGTTTTCTTCGCCCATGATTTTATGAACGAGCTCTTCTTTGAAAAAAATCCTGCAGCCGTATTTTCTAGCGACAGCCACCAAATGATCGGCCCATTCCTTTTTGGCATCTATCTTGCCCTTACATTTGCCAGTCTCCGTTCCGATGACCACCCATTTGATTCCAGATAAATCAATGTCGCCCAGATCCTCGAATAATGGCTCAAACGTGACGTGATAGTTCCTGCATTTGATGTTTTCCCTTAATGCTTTCAATCTCCATAAATCCGATTTTGATGTGATGGTTACCCCCATCCAAGCATTATCGGGAACGTCGTCAAGCTTTATTTTATTTGGGGCTTTAGTCAAATATACCCCCACTGTTTTCGGAGATTCCCTCAATAATTCGAATGACTTATCAAGCCACTCCTTTTTCCATAGGTACAAATCGGACATTCCCGTCAGAAAATATACTCCGGGCTTTTTTAGTCTTTCCAATTTATGCAAATCCGCAATTGGCTTAGAGAAATCGTCTGTCAGGTGGAATCTATTTGCCACCGCTTTGGCATAGCAGTACCTGCAGCCGATGTTGCAGCCGATAACCGCGTTGATGTTTTTAATCTTATCCTTAATACTAATAACCATTCAATCACCCTGATATATTGTACTATATAGTACTAGTTTTGTCTACCATTTTGCCATTGATTGTTCAGGGAAAGTTTAGAAAACATCCAAAAATTTGGTGGCCAACTTCCATATAACCGAAAAAAGGCCTTAAACATCTTTCCCTAGAGGCCTATTAACAGGGATTAAGGTATGTTCGTGCTTTTGATAAATTACCTGCTTTTAAAACAGGCAAAGAAAAAAAGGCTACTTCACCAAAAATTAAGCAATTTATGCCTAAAATAAGCGAAATAGCCTTGCGGAATTGCTGTTTATTATTATGTCTTCAAAAACAAAAGCTCAGGATTTGAAGAAATATGGTAATGGAGCGATAATTTAATCAATCTAAATCATTAATTAAATGGGGCTGCTATAAAACCTATAGAAGTATGGGTTCGTAGGCAGCCTATTTTTAGTTATGAAAAAGAGTTTTTTCAACAACCATGTTTGTTGAATTTTTATTTTGCTCAAATGCATTTACATGCATTCTTTTAATTTTTTTCTACTTTAGCCATCTCATTCAAATCCAGGTCGAAGAAAGAACAATAAAATATGTTTTTGAAATATCTCCTGAATAAAGATACTTTAGTTAAAAAGCTGCAAACTGATGATTTTGCTGCTTTTATTAATAAGAAAAAGGCTGCTTATTCAACCCTATTTAACAGTAAAAACTCTCACATTTTAGTAGGAGCTTTTACCGCAAAGCTTAGATTAGTTGACTGCCTCTTCTTTAAATACTTCCCTTAGAAATTCATCATCAGCAAAAGCATTTTCGTTCTTACCGATTTCGTTAAGTCTAGTATAGTCAATGATGTGCTTCGCATGTTCATCAATCAATGCGCAGTTCTCATTTGCAAACTTTTTAGGCATTTGTAATATCTTCTTAAATGGCACTTATATAAATCACTCTAAAAGTTATTATTATCAAGTTTTAGGTAAAGAAAAAGAGCAACTTTAAGCTGCTCAATTTCATTCTATAATTTGTATAATCAATTTATCAATTAATACTCAACCACTAAATCAAATATTGCAAGACGTCCTTTGTTACGATCATTAACAGGGCTATTTGTTAACCCATAAAATCTAAATGTTTTAACGCCACTAGGAAATGAAACAATTATTTTTGTTGGATACTTTCGATTTGTTGACAAATTTGCTGACCATAAATCAAGTGAAGTAAAATATATACCATTATCCATTAAATACTCAATGCGATAATTTGAATTCAAATAATTTACTTTCTCGTTAGAACTCCACCAAGATAAATCAACTTCAATTTTACTTATTGGTTTATCAAATGTATATTCTAAATACGCATAACCAGGACTAACTTTTTTTGTAGAAATATTAATAGATTCTCCTTGAATAAAACCACATCTATAACGATTAGTAATAATTATTTCATTTGTATTAGATAGAGATATTTCTTTTTCTACTTTTTTATTATAATAAGCATCTTCAAAACCATAATCTTGAGGACTAATTATATTGAACATTTTGTTTAAGCCAGGTGAGTAAAAAGATGTTTTATCGGTGTATATATAGTTGTTCGTTCTGTTTCTAGGCAGTTCTGAAGATATGTTTAAAGTCCAATAATCTGACATTTGAATATTAAAATATTCATTTAAATTATAATGTGAATAATATCTACTAGACCATCCCATATTGCCATATAAAATATCTTTTTCTTCATCATAATCATATGCAATAACTACGTGACCGAAAGATCCTTCGTTTCTTGGATCACTTGTCCCATCTGAAAGATTTGGGTATATATCTTGTTTACCATTTCCATTGGCATCGGTATATCCATTTCCACCCATCAAAACTGGGCGACCCGACTTTACTAATTTAACAATTTCAGAACGAACACGTTGTTTTTCATAATTTGAATTGTTATTCAACTTTGACGTTACAATACTAACTTTACCATTTAAACTAGAATTATTAGTTATATAGTCTGAAATGACACTATTCATTATTTCATTACTAACGCCTATACCACCAACATACTCTTTATTCGCAACATGATATTCGTTTTCAATAAAATGAGGCTTAATAGACCCATTCGCAATTGCAATTTTAAACAAATTCCCCAAGAAAGAGCCGTCATCAATTTGTTTATATACTTCACTCATTATTGCTTTATCAAGAGCTTCTTTAAATAATGTTGAATTTTCATCGGTAATTCCTGACTGCTTTATTTTATTTTTTAAAGAGCTTATAGTTTCGTTCATTTCCAAGTTTCTAACACCAGGTGATTCATATGAGCCACTAAATGATGCGTATAATTGAGAAGATCTTATTTTTGCAACATCAGACTCATATTGTTCTAAAATAAACGAATCGTTCCAATATGAGTCATAGTATGAGAAAAACATAGAAATTCCAGTATATCAACAAATACCAAGTGAGTTATTAGGCATATTTTGATTTAAATGTGAATAATAGGCTGTTAAAAAAGACTTATTTGCAACATAAGTATCACCAATAAAAGGATTTGTAGGTGATAAATTTTGTCTTTTCAAACTTACTTTTCTCGAATTATCGGAACTATATGTTTCATTAATTTGTTCATTAAAATCTGGCTGAGTTTGATGAAAGATTCCCGTATTAAAATCATCGGTAACACCAACTTTTCTCAAAGTAAGTAAGTGATTTTCAGTTTCATTGTTACCATATGTAATATTGCAAAAACCGAACAATAAAATTAAAAGAAAAGATAGGAATAATAATTTTCGTTTTATGACTTTTCGCCTCCTTCTAACCATAAATCGCAAAGTGAATAGTTAAATTTTCATATAAAACTTGTTCATCCAAATAATTATTAGAATAACCTGTAGATTCATCAAAGCTTGTAGTAAAAAAAGTAAAACTCCAATATCCGTCTCCTACTAATTTTGGAACGGTATAATTAATTTTTTTATACAAATTATTAATTTCTATTTTGTCCAAATTAAACCCCTTTTCATAGTTTATTTCAGTAATAGCAAGTTGATCGTTTTTGAAATAATATCCACCATTCTCATTTGAATGCATAATATATGAATGTTGTATAAATTTCAACGCCACTTGTTCTTTATTAGTAAACTTACAACTAAATAAACATATTATTAAAGGAAATAAAATACAAAAAACATTTTTTTTCATTTTTTACACTTCATACACTTTCACTTTATGTTAATTGTATCATAAAAATTAAATATTAACAATACCGCTTAATATCACAAATAAATTGAAATTTAGCCTTCTTATAACATCAATAAATAGTAATTGTGTAAAAATTGGCACCCCTATCTTAGTAATCGTGTGAAATCGAGCGTCAGGCCTGTGATTGGGCCGTGTTTTCGCTTCTTTTCTGGCATTGGGAACTAATCCGATAGTAAAAGAAAAAGCCCACAAAAGGCCTAAAAAGGGCAAAATGTGGGCTAAAGCACTGCTTTTTGTATAAATCGCATAAAAAAAGACTGATAACAATTGTATCAAGTCATTTTTAACTCAATGGTGCCCTCGACCGGACTCGAACCGGTATGACCTTGCGATCGGCAGATTTTGAGTCTACTGCGTCTACCTATTTCGCCACGAGGGCATCTTTTAAAATTTTACAACAAAAAACGAAATAAAGCAATAATTATTTGAGTTGAATTTGATTGTGAAAATTATGGAATAAATTGTTTTTTATTTAAGCAAATGAAATTCAAAAATCAGTGAAAAAATGTTTTTATATATTTTACTTTATTATTCTACTGTTAGTTGTGTTATACTAATTGCGAATGAAAAAATTTGTTTTACTTGATCTGCAGAATACAGATGTGCGCGACGAATATGAGGGAGAGTTTTTAGAAAATTCTACCTATCGTTTTACTAGTACTAAAAATCCAGAAAATTCAATAGAAGTAGTTCTTATTGAAAAAGATAAAGCTAGTTTTGTTCGTCATACTCCTGAGTTTTGTTTATCTGGTACTTTAAAAAAGAATAATGTTGTCAACTTAGATTTAGTTACTAAAGGATTTGATTTTAAAGGTTCTTTGCCGGTATTGGTACGCGAAGTTAAAGTTGATTTTCCAAATGAAATACTTTTAAGATATCAAATGCTTGATGATAAAAATGTACCATCTGATACATGTGAAATTTTAATTTCTTCAATAGACAATTAGGTGAAATATGGAAATAGAAACAAAAATTAAAAATGAATTGTTACGTATTCTAGCTGAAAAGAATATTGATATTCAGCCAGAACAAATTTCTTTGGACCATGGTAAGGTTAAAGAACATGGTGATTATGCTTCTAGTATTGCTTTACGTTTAGCAAAAGTTTTAAAGAAAAATCCGATGGATATCGCTAAAGATATCGCTAAAGAGTTTTCTTTGGATGAAGTTGAACGTTATGAAGTTGTTAGACCTGGTTTTATTAATTTCTTCTTAAAAACAGATACTTTAACAAACCTTATAAAAGAAGTCTTTGATAAAGGCGAACGCTTTGGCTCAAATGAATATGGAAAAGGCAAGAAAATAAATGTTGAATATGTTTCTGCAAACCCTACTGGTGAACTTCATTTAGGACATGCTAGAGGTGCTGCTGTAGGTGATTCATTGACAAGAATATTATCTTTCTGTGGGTTTGATGTCACAAGAGAATATTATATTAATGATGCTGGAAATCAAGTTAATAATTTAGCTAAATCTGTTGAAGCTCGTTATTTATTAAGATGTGGAAAAGAAGCTGAAGTTCCAGAAAATGGTTATCATGGACAAGATATAGTTAATGTTGCAGATAAAATCTATAATGAAATAGGTGATAAATATGCTTCCGATCCTGATTCTCATTTGGATTATTTTAAAAAGGAAGGTATTAAATTAAATTTCGATAAGATTAAAAATGATTTGAAAAATTTCCATGTCGAATTTGATGTTTATACCTCTGAGCAATGGGTTCGTGATCAAGGTCTTGTAGAAAAAGCTTTGCAAGATATTAAACCTCGAACATATGAATCGGAAAATGCAGTTTTCTTAAAGACTGTCGATGATGGCGATGATAAGGATCGCGTTCTTGTTAAAAGTGATGGTTCTTATACTTATTTACTTCCAGATATTGCATATCATCGCTATAAATATGATCGTGGATTTGATCATATAATTGATATTCTTGGTGCTGATCATCATGGATATGTTGCTCGTTTGAAATCCAGTATGAAATCTTTGGGAAAAGATCCTGATAAAATTGAAGTAGTTATGGTTCAAATGGTTCGCTTATTTAAAGATGGTGAAGAATATAAAATGAGTAAGAGAACTGGTAATGCTGTCAGTATGGAAGATTTGTGTCAAGAAGTTGGAACCGATGCTGTCAGATACTTTTTTGTAACACGTTCAGCATCTACTCATTTGGATTTTGACTTGAATTTAGCTACTACTATGGGAACTACAAATCCTGTCTATTATGTTCAATATGCTCATGCTAGATTAATGTCCATACTTGAATCTGGTAGGGATTATACATTAAACTATTCTGGAACATTGTTGAAAGAAGAAAGTGAAAGAAATCTTTTGAAGACAATGGCAGAATTTAAAGAAGTTGTTCTCGATGCTGGCATTACAAGAGAGCCTTATAAAGTTACAACATATATTCGTAAATTAGCTACAAGAATAAATGACTTTTATACAGTTTGTCGTGTTCTTGATCCTGCTAATGCTGAACTTACTTCTCAGCGCTTGGCATTAGTTAAAGCTGCTGAAATTACTTTAAAAAATGCTTTAACATTAATTGGTGTTACCGCACCTAATTATATGAAGACAAAAACGGAGGAAAAATAATATGAATAAAAAATCAATGTTAGATGTTGCTTTTGATATTATCAGTGAAAAAGATTATTCTAAAAATGGTATTGCTTTTGCTGATTTATTAGAAGAAATTGGCAGAAGATTAGAAATGACTGAAGAAGAATTATGTAAGAAAGCTTCTAATTTCTATACAGATCTTTTAAGAGATGGTCGTTTTGTTACATTAGGTGAAAATACTTGGGACCTAAGAACACGTCATAAGTTTGAACAAGTACATATTGATATGAATGAAATTTATCGTGAGGAAGAAGAAAATACGATAAATGAAGATAGCAATGATGCTACTGTTGAACAAAATACTGATTTATACGATAAAATGCTTGAAGAAAGCAGAGATGATGATTGTATTTCGGATGATGACGATTATTTAGATAATCCAGGTTTTTCAATAAATGATTCTGGCGATGATAAGGAGGATTAAAAATCATGGCTTTAGAAAATATGGTTGGAATGCTCAATAAAGCATTCAAAGAACATTATGCAGTCGGTCAATTCAATATTAATAATGTTGAATGGACATCAGCTATTCTTGAAGAAGCTGAAAAAACAAAGACACCAGTAATTTTAGGTGTCACCACTTCTGCTGCAAAGTATATGGGTGGTTGGCATACAGTTGTTGGTATGGTCAAAGGTTTGATGGAAGATTTAAAGATTACTGTTCCAGTAGCTCTTCACGTTGACCACGGCCCAACAGTTAAAGATTGTAAAGATGCTATCGATGCTGGATTTACATCTGTTATGATCGATGCTTCTCATTATCCACTCGAAGAAAACATTCGCATTGTTAAAGAAGTTACAGACTATGCTCACTCTCGTCCAAATTATGTTTCTGTTGAAGCTGAACTTGGTCGCGTTGGTGGACAAGAAGATTTTGTTGTTGCTGAAAGTGCATATGCAATCCCAGAAGAATGTGTAAGATTAGTTAAAGAAACAGGTGTTGATTGCTTAGCTCCTGCTTTAGGTTCTGTCCATGGTCCATATCATGGTGAACCAAAACTCGGCTTTAAAGAAATGAAAGAAATTGCTGGACTTGTTAACATTCCTCTCGTTTTACATGGCGGCAGTGGTATTCCAAATGATCAATTAAGAATGGCTATTGATCGTGGTACATCTAAGATTAATATCAATACTGAATGTCAAATGGCTTGGACAAAGATTGTTCGTGAAGTTTTATCTACAAATGATAAAGTTTATGATCCACGTAAGATCATTGGCCCAGGAAGAGAAGGCATTAAGCAAGTCTTTATTGATAAAGTTACTGTCTTTGGTAGCTTAGGCAAAGCTGAATAATTAATGTTTTAAATAGGCTTCCTTTAATGGAAGCCTTTTTTTGAAAGGAAAAACTATGAATTTGTATGATGAATTTTTTAAAATGATTGAAAAAAATGATACTATAACAATTTTTGGGCACATGTTTCCTGATGGTGATTGTTATGGCTCAGAAATAGGATTAAAACAGGCATTACTCCATTTTTATCCTGATAAAAAAGTTTATGCAATTGGCGGAGGGTTTAAAAGAATTCCTAGTGATTTTCCTGGATTTGATGAAGTCGATGATGAAACCATAAAAAATTCTCTGGGGATTGCTGTTGATATAGGTGATACTCCTCGTTTAAATGATAAAAGAATTTTAACAGCAAAAGAAAGAATAAAGGTTGATCATCATATTTTTACAGAAAAGTTTTGCGATTTGGAAATTATTGAAGATGATAGAGTTGCTGCTTGTGAAATAATTTCAAATTTATTTTTATATAAGTTTGGATATTTGCCAAAAGAAGCCGCGGAACCATTATATTTAGGTATTACTACGGATAGCGGTAGATTTTTATATTCACCAGTTGATGAAAAGCTTTTTAAAACAGTTAGCGATATTTTAAAAAGCAATGTTGATACCAAAAGGATTTATGATGCATTATATACTGTTGATCCAGAATCTTTAAAATTTAAAGCTTATGTTTACCAAAATTTTAAAATTGATTCAGGGGTAGCTTATATGGTTTTTACTAAAGAAATTTTAAAAGAATTGAATATTGAAAAAAATCAGGCTGCTCCACAAGTAAATTTGATAGGAAATTTACTTGGATGTTACGCTTGGGTGTTTTTTGCAGAAGGAGAAGATGGTATGGTTAGAGTTGAACTTCGTTCATCTGGCTTCCCAATTCAACCTGTAGCGGTATATTTTGGTGGCGGTGGACATCTCCAAGCTTCGGGCTGTGTTTTAGAGGATATAAATAAATATCAACAAGTTATTGATAAAATTAAAGAAAATTATAGGAGTTATAAAAATGAAGATTAATTTTGGCTCAAAATTTGATAAACAATGTTCTGATATGATTGAAGTTTGCTTAAAAGCAATGTCGAAAGTTATGGAATATTATAAGAATGGATTCGATGTTGAAATTAAGTCTGATAATTCCCCTGTGACTGATGCTGACAAGCAATCCGATTTGATAATTAAAAGTTTTTTGAAGGAAAAATTTCCGACATATGCTTTTTTAACTGAAGAAAGCAATGATGATAAATCAAGGTTAAATGAAAAATATGTCTTTATTATTGATCCCCTTGATGGAACGAAAGATTTTGTAGCTAAAGATGATATGTTTGCTATAAATATCGCATTGGTAGAAGAACATACTCCAGTTGTTGGTGTTGTTGGAATTCCAGCGCAAAATAAAATTTATTTTGCTATAAAAGATTATGGCTCATACCTTTTAGAAAATGATGCTCTTAAAAGAATTTATGCCTCTGATAGAACAGATAATTTAATTATGAGTTGTTCAGTTTTCCATTCTGGAAAAACTGATCAAGAAATTTTTGATAAGTTCCAAAATAGAATATTAAAGAAACATCCTCTCGGTTCAGCTTTAAAATCTTGTTTGATTGCTGAAGGAAAAGTTGATTGTTGTTTCTCTTCAAGCGGAAATACAAAAGAATGGGATACTTGTGCTCCTCAAATTATCGTTGAAGAATCTGGTGGTCATTTCACTACTTTTTATGGTGATAAAATAACATATAATCGTGAAGATGTTTATAATCGCAATGGTTATGCTGCTTATAATGCTTCTACAGAAAATAATTTGTCTGTGCAATTGATAGAAAGCAAAAAATAATTTCTTAAGTTTTTTATATGAACGAAGAAAAGATTCATAATGATGAATTATATTTGCCTTTTGATGAATCAATTGTTGAAGAACAAACAAAGTGTTTAGAAAAATTATATGATTATAATGCAACCAGCCTTTTAGAAAAAAGTAAACATGAATATTTATTGAAAAATATGTTTGCTGAAATTGGTGAAGGGTGTTATATATAGAACTTCCATTTCATGCGAATTGGGGGGGGAGAAATGTTCATTTTGAAAAAAAGTCTATGCTAATTTAAATTTGACATTAGTTGATGATACTTCTATTTATGTAGGTGATTATACTCTATTTGGACCTAATGTTACTTTAGCTACTGCTGGTCATCATGTTTTGCCTGAGTTAAGAAAACAGGGATATCAATTTAATGTTCCTATTTATCACGATAAAGATTTTATTTTAAAAATAAAAAGATATATTTGGCTTAATATTTATGTCAAAGGTAGTGCACTGAGAAATTGGGTGTATTAGATTACTATAATATATTTTATAGTAAGCGAGGCAAGCGGGCTTGCACAAAAAAGAGGAGGACTTGATGGTCTTCCTTTTTTAACTAGGAAATATTTTATATAAAATTTTTGTCAAGGAAAATTACATTTTTATCAGTTATATTACTTTTGAAAAAATGGGAAAATATATTATAATATACCAAGTAGGTAATTATGAAAAAAGGTATTAATCACAATGGTATAGATGGTCAATATACGCCAATGATAATGCAGTATATTGAAATTAAGAAAAAACATCCTGAAATTTTAATTTTTTTCCGCTTAGGCGATTTTTATGAATTGTTTTTTGATGATGCAAATGTTGCATCAAGAGAATTGCAATTGTTTTTGACATCAAAAGCTGCGGGAAATGGACAAAAAATACCGATGTGTGGTATTCCTCACCACGCATATTTAACATATGTCAATAAGCTTGTAGATAAAGGATATAAAATTGGTATTGTCGAACAGATGGAAGATCCTAAGTCGACAAAAAATTTAGTTAAAAGAGATGTAATTCAAATTATTTCTCCCGGTGCTAATTTGGAAATTAAGGATGATGATAATAATTTTATCGGAGCTATTAGTGAAGATGAATTCAATTATATTTTAGCCTATGTTGATTTAACTACTGGTGAACAATATGTTGTTAATCTAAAAAAAGATTATCGTGTTGTATTAGCTACTATTTCTAATTTAGAAATAAAAGAAATCGTTGTTGGAACATCTTTTGATGCTAATTTAATTACATATTTAAAAGACAATCTTCATGTTGTTTTTTCTTATAACAATGATGATGAAACTTCTATTGAAATGGAAGCTTTATTTAAATATTTAAAAGATCCTAGACAGATGCGTTGTGTCGCTCGCTTATATAATTATCTTGTTGATACACAGAAAAGAAGTTTAGATTATTTTCAACCGGTTATAAACAGATTGAGCACAAAGATTTTAGGCCTTGATCATTCTTCAAGAACCAATTTGGAATTGGTAAAAAATTTAAAAGGCGAAGGAAGTTATGGAACTTTATATTGGCTTTTAAATAAAACTTCAACTTCAATGGGGGCTCGTCTTTTAAAAAGTGAAATTGAGGAACCTTCTTCAGATATTTTAGAAATTAATAAACGTCTTGACAGAGTAGAAGCTTTGATTACTAATTTTATGGTGAGAAGTGATTTAAAAAAATCTTTAGAATCAATTTATGATTTGGATCGGTTGATTGGTCGTGTCGGTTTTAATTCTTGTTCCGGTCGTGAAATGTTGCAATTAAAAAAATCATTGCAAATGGTTCCGGGTATTAAAGAACTGCTCTCAAAGTTACCGGAAGAATGCTTTAAAGAAATTGTTGATGGACTTGGTGACTTTAATGAATTAACAGACACATTAGAAAGAGCAATTTCTATAGATTGTCCATTGACAATTACTGAAGGTGAAATATTTAATAAAGGTTACAATTCTCAACTAGATGAACTTATAGAAATATCTACTCATGGTAAAAATTGGCTTTTGGATATTGAACAAAAAGAAAAAGAAAAAACTGGAATAAAGAATTTAAAGATTGGCTATAATCGTGTTTTTGGTTACTATATAGAAATATCTAATTCCTTTTTAAATCAAATTGATCCTTCTTGGGGATATATAAGAAAGCAAACTTTGACAACAGGTGAAAGATTTATTACTGAAGATTTAAAAAATGCGGAAAGTAAGCTTTTAACTGCCCAAGAACAAAGAATTTCTTTGGAAAATAAGTTGTTCCATGAATTAAGAGATTATGTAGCTGGTTTCACTTCTCAGATTCAAGCGTTAGGAAAAGCTATTTCTAAATTGGATGTTTCTTGTGCTTTGGCTATTGTTTCTTCTGAAGGAAATTATGTTCGACCTACTTTCAATGAACAAAAAATTATCGATGTAAAAGAGGCCAGACACCCAGTTATTGAAAAAGTAATGCCGGAAAAAGAATTTGTTTCCAATGATTATTATATGGACCAAGATACAGAAGTTTTAATTATTACTGGTCCAAATATGGGCGGTAAATCAACATATATGCGAGAATTTGCATTGCTTGTTATAATGGCACAAATTGGTTGTTTTGTTGCAGCTAAAGAAGCTAATCTCTATCTTTTTGATAATATTTTTACTAGAATTGGTGCTAGTGATGATCTTATCAAAGGACAATCAACATTTATGGTTGAAATGTCAGAAGTTAATAATGCTTTGAAAAACGCTACTGAAAATAGTTTGATTTTGTTTGATGAAATTGGCCGTGGAACTGCAACTTATGATGGAATGGCTTTGGCACAAGCAATTTTGGAATATTTAGTAACTCATATTCATGCTAAAACCTTCTTCTCAACCCACTATCATGAAATAACTTCTTTAGCCAGTGATATTAAACATGTAAAAAATATTCATGTTGCTATCAGTGAAAAAAATGGAGAGATAACATTTTTATATAAGATCAAAGATGGTCCAATGGAAAAATCTTATGGTATCAATGTTGCACAACTTGCTAATTTGCCAGAAGAGCTGATAAATCGAAGCAAGACAATTTTAAATGCTCTTGAAGAAAAGAAAATAGATTATGATAGTGTCAAAGTTTCTATCGATTCTAAAAAAGAAGAAAAAGATGACATTATTCGCAAAGAAATTGAGAAAATCAATCCTTTAAATCTATCACCATTAGAAGCTTTAAATGTTCTTTTTGAATTGAAGAAAAAGGCGGAAATTAAATGAGCAAGATTAATTTAATGAATGCGGAACTAGCTAATAGAATTGCAGCTGGTGAAGTTATTGATCGTCCTGCTTCGGTTGTAAAAGAATTGGTTGAAAATTCTATCGATGCTAAAAGTAAAAGAATTCAAATAAGTATATCAGAAGCTGGGAAAAAGGAAATTCGTGTTGCTGATGATGGAACAGGAATGGATAGAGTAGATGCTGAATTATGCTTTTTGCGACACGCTTCTAGTAAATTAAAATCAATATATGACTTAAGACGTATAACAACGATGGGTTTTAGAGGAGAAGCTCTTCCGTCTATCGCTTCTATTTCTAATGTTGAAATGACAACTTATGATGGTGGAAATGCTCCTGGTACAAAAGTAACTATTGTTCCAGGTAGTGAACCTATTATTGAAGATAGCTTTCAGAGAAAAGGAACTATTTTTACAGTTCGCAATTTATTTTTTAATACTCCCGCTCGTTTAAAGTATTTAAAATCTGATATGACAGAAAATGCTGCTATAACAGAAATAGTTGAACAAATATCTTTAGGTTATCCAGAAATATCTTTTTCTTTAACTATTGATGGACGCGAAGTTTTAAAAACATCGGGACATGGTAATTTATTGGAAGCCATAAGTGAAGTTTATGGCATTGAAAGTGCTAAGAAGATGATATCCATTGAAGGTGAAAATGGATTCTTTAAGATAATAGGATTTATCTGTGAACCTTCAATTTCTTATGCTAATCGTTATCATCAATTATCTTTTATCAACAAAAGACCGGTAACGATAATAAAAGCAAATGCCGCATTTAATGCTGCTTATAAGGATTATTTACCACCTAACCGTTATCCGTTTACTATTTTATTTGTTGAAGTAGATTACTCTTTAATTGATATCAATGTTCATCCTTCCAAAAAAGAAGTTAGAATTTCTCATGAAGAAAAATTAGCTTCTTTAATTGAAGATACAGCTAAAAAAGCTCTTTTTAAAACTAGACCAGAATATGCAACACCTGTTTTTAAAAAAGTTGTTGAAGTTCAAATTCCTTCAGCGTCAAAAAATGTAGATAATAAACCGCAGCAGATGTCATTAAATGATGTTTTAAAAGAAAATAGTAATATAGAAATACTTCAGCATATTGAAGAAATTAATTCAAAAAAAGAAGAAATACCATCATTAATTTTAAATGATATTGAAAAGAACGAAGCTGTTGAAGAAAAAGTTGAAACATATTTTTTTCCTGAAAAAGAAGAAATAAATGTTGAAAAATCTTTTGAAGAAATTATCAATGAACCTAAAACTACTTTGCCAGAATTATTTCCAATTGGACAAGTTTTGAAAACTTATATTGTCTGTGATGGTGAAGATGGAATGTATTTGATAGATCAACATGCTGCGGCTGAAAGAATAAATTATGAAAAAGCTGTAAGGCAATTTAATTCCTTAGCAGTAGAAACAACAATCCCTTTAATGCCATTGATTGTTGAACTTCCTTCATCTTTGATGTTAAGGTATGATAGGAAACATCAGGAAATGTTAAAAAGCAGTGGCTTTATAACCGAAGAATTCACTACCTCTTCTTTAAGAGTTGAAGAATTCCCAACAGTTTTAAAAGATGATGAAGATGGTGTAAGAGATATTATTATTTCTGTTTTAAAAGATGAAAAAATGGAACTAAGTGAACTGAAACATTTAGCTATTGCCACTGTTGCTTGTAAAGCTTCTATTAAAGCTAATATGTTCTTAACTTTGGAAAATATGAAAACATTGATTCAAGAATTGAATAAATGCCATAATCCAGCTAATTGCCCACATGGAAGACCGACAGTTATAAAATTGAGTAAATACGAAATAGAAAAGTTATTTAAGAGGACAGGATTTTGATATACGTAATTTTAGGAACAACCGCATCTGGAAAAACTGATTTAGCGATTAGATTAGCTAAAGAATTTTCAATGCCACTAATTTCTTGTGATGCTTATCAGGTTTATAAAGAATTTGAATTAGGAACAGCTTGCCCACGTGATGAGGAACTTGAGGGAATTGATCATCATTTTTTTAAAGATTATTCAATAGATGATCCAATCGATGTAAAAAAATATCAAAAAGAAGTTCGAAAATTACTTGATGAGTATTTAGAAAAAGGTCAAGATGTTATCTTAAGTGGTGGAACATTTTTATATGTTCGTGCAGCTTTATTTTCCTATGAATTTCCTGATGAAGAAGAAAATAATACGTACGATTCTTATTCAGATGAAGAACTTTATGAAATGTTAAAAAATAAAGATCCAGAATTAGCTGCAACCTTACATCCTAATAATTCTCGAAGAGTAAAAAGAGCTTTAATAAATTTAGATAATAATAAAAAAGCAAATAAAGATGATTTGAAATTGCTTTATCCGGCAAGATTTTTTGCTATAGATAAATCTATAGAAGAAGTTAATCAAAATATAGTTTTAAGATGCGATAAAATGTTTGAACAAGGACTTATAGAAGAAGTAAAAAAGATTGTTGTAACTCATAAAGATTTAACAACAGCTTTTATGGCTATAGGATATAAAGAAGTTCTTAATGGATTACAGGAGAATAAGACTCTTGAAGAAATTAAACAAGATGTTATTGTTCATACAAGACAATATGCAAAAAGACAGAGAACTTTTTTAAGGCATCAATTCAAAAATCTTATTCAATTAAAAAGTGAAGAAATTTATAAACTTATTTCTTTAGATCAAAAGAAAAAGACAAGGACAATAGCTTCTTTAGGAAAAGCGAATTATTCAAAGATAGAAAATAAAAAAGTATTGGTTTGTGGCTTAGGAGGAGTAGGAGCTATTGTTGTTTCTTCGTTGGCACGAATAGGAGTTAAAAATATTGCTATTTTAGATAAAGATGTTGTCGAAGAATCAAATTTAAATAGACAAATGCTATATGATATCGAGGATATTTCCAAAAGCAAAGTAGATGTTGCCGAACAAAAGTTAAAAGAAATTGATCCTCTTATTCAAATAAAAAAATATCCTCTTCTTTTAAATGAAGATAATGTTAAAAATCTAGGTCATTTTGATTTTATTTTTGATTGCATTGATGATGTTAAAGCTAAAGTTGCACTAGTTAAATATGCTCTTGAAAATAATATAGATATAATAATGTGCACAGGAACAGCAAGAAAAAAAGATTCAACAATGATAAAAATGGGGTATTTAAAAGACACAGGAGAACCATTAGCTAGAGCATGCAAAAGAAAACTTGTTGAACAAGGAATAGATATTGATAAAATAAAAGTAATATATTCAAATGAACCTGCTTTGAAGAAAACTAAAGAAATTTTGCCTTCTCTTCCTACTGTTCCAAATGCAGCAGGATTAAGCATGGTTACTTATTTTATAAAGACTATAATCTCTTGATTATTAATAAATTTTAATTGTTAATATATTAGTCAATATAGAAAATATATTGGCTTTTTTAAATGTGTATTAAATCATATTTTTATAGATATACATACTAATAATTGCTATGTTATTTAATAAAATTGCAAGAACTTGCAAAAATTTTAGCTGGAGGATCCTTATGATAAAAAGAGAAGAATATTTAAAAAATAATAGATAGAATGAATAATGGTATGATCAAAATAATTACCGGAATTAGAAGATGTGGTAAATCTTATTTGCTGTTTGAAATTTTTTATAATTATTTAATTGAAAATGGAGTTGATGATTCTCATATCATTACTTTGCAATTAGATGATAGAATTAATTTGAAATATAGAGATCCTGATGTTCTATGTGAATATATAGACAGCAAAATAATTGATAATAAAATTATTATATTTTGTTAGATGAAGTTCAATTTGTTAAAAATTTTGAAGATGCATGGAACGAATATTCTATGTATGGTGGAATACCTTATTTATTGATGTGTAAATCTGATGAACAAAAAATAAATTATTTAAATAGTTTATTTAATGAGACTTCCATAAAAGATATTATTGAAAGAAATGATATTAAAAATATAGATGTTTTAGAAGATATATTAAATATTATTCCATCTAGCGTAGGTTCATTAACTAATCCTAATAAATTATCCAACGCTTTTAAATCAATGAAAAAACAAAATATAGCTCTTAACACGATTAAACAATATTTAGATTATTGTATTGATTCTTTTTTGATTAGAAAAGCTTATAGATATGATGTTAAAGGAAAAAATTATATCGAAACTCCTTTAAAATATTATTTTTTTGATATAGGCCTTAGAAATGCTAGACTTGGCTTTAGACAACAAGAAGAAAACTATATAATGGAAAATATCATTTATAATGAATTAATTATCCGTGGATTTAATGTGGATGTTGGTGTTGTTACTACAAACGAAAAGAATGAAAACAATAACTATGTTAGAAAGCAATTAGAAGTAGATTTTATTTGCAATTTAGGATATGAAAGATATTATATACAATCAGCTTTAAATATAGATAGTATAGAAAAAAGAGAACAAGAAGAAAAATCGTTAATAAATATTAATGATAGCTTTAAAAAAATAATAATTGTGAGAAATAATATAAAAAAATGGAAAGACGATAAAGGCGTTCTTTTTTTAGGATTAAAAGATTTTTTAACAAATCCAGATTCAATAAAAGATTAATAATTATTAATTTAATATTCTTTTCAATATTTCTGAAATTTATTAATGATTAATATACTTTGCTTTTTACACTTTTGATATTAAATAATTGTCGGTTTTTGTTGAAGTTTTTTGTTTTTTTTGATATAAATGTATTGAAAAAGGCAAAACTATCGTAAGATAGCGACGCAAAACTATAGGGTCCTAAAAAAAGGACAGCCAGTTACCATATTGATTATATTTTTATTCGACTTAGTTTGTATGTAAAAAAATAACCTCACGAAAGAAGTAAATGATGAAAAAAATTAAACTTATAGGTTCAATTGCTACATTATCATTAACTGTTGTAACTGTTATAACAGCTTCTTTTGCGTGGTTTGAAGCAAAAAAATATGATAAAGATAGTGGTGCTGATGGACAAATAGGATTAAGAAGTTATTTCTATCAAGGAAGTGGTACTAAAGATGATCCCTATGAAATAGTTATTCCACAACATCTATACAATCTTTCTAGACTTCAAAATTTTGGCTTAATAAAAGATAATAGTTATTTTAGAATAGGACATGATTTTGGAAATGGATATCAATGTTTGGAAACAAAAGATGGTGTTGTTCAAACAGATAGCAAAGTTAATTATCTAGATATGAAATATTTAAGTGATAAAGTATCTTTTATGTCTATAGGTAGTGAAGCTACTCCATTTTCTGGTACTTTTGAAGGAAATAATATACCAGTTTTAAACTTAACAGTTAACTCTTCTTTGGAAGATATGGGATTTTTTGGATATTGTGATTCTGATTCTAATATAAAAGATGTGATCTTAAGTAAATATACACTTAATTGTGTTGGATATAGTAAAACAGTTAAAAATATTGATGATTTATATACTATTGCCGTTGATAATGCTATGACTAAAAATACTGTCTTTGAAAAGGCAGATTTGATTTATTATGATTATCAAAAAAATGTAACAAAATTTAGAGAAGAAAAAATTAATGTCGGAAAAACTTTTAGTGATATTGAAAATAGCACAACAATTGATGAGGCAAAATATAGTCAGAGTTATTTTGAGCCTTATTTTGATACTAGTGACGATAGATTTGAATATAGTATCAAGGTTAGTAATGGAGCTCTGAAAGTTTTAGAAGATTATGATTCCAAAACTAAAAAAATAAGAGTTGATTTAGACTTTTTAAATGAAAACAATGATTTTGCCACAAAAAATTGCGAAATTGATACGCGCATCAGTTTAGTGGCTTCCACAACTTATGATAATAGACAATATTCTAGAGTAATTCAGTCATATCTAGTAAAAATATATTCAAATAGAAATAATTCTACAGGGGAATCTAAAGGTTATACAATGTCTGTATTTACTGATTATGTAGATTCTAAAGAAAATAGCAGTAATTATACTAATTATTTTCATGGAAATAATATTGGTTTTTTGGCTGGTCATGTTGATGGAACTATGACTAATAGTTATGTATATGATGCAATGATTAATTTGAATCAAGGCGATAGTAACGAATTTACGAAAGTTGAAACAGAAACAGAAATTGGTTTAGTCGGTGAAATTGGTGTTAATGTTACTAACAATTTATCCCCAGAATATGGTTCTGTAGAAAATGGTGAAATTGGTGTTATTAATTTTTCTGGCATTTACTCTTCTATTCGTAGTGATTTTCCTACTAATATTAAACAAACAAGTATTAAGAAATCTGATACAACTGGTACAAGTAGATATTATGTTGATTATACAAATTATCTTAACCAAAATACTTATCAACTTTATGCTGAATATTTAAGAACAACTTCAGCTAGTGCTCCAACCTATATTACTAGATCAGGCCTAAATAGCGAAGGTAGCTTTACTCCAGCAAGTGGATCGGCTGCTAACTCTGTCGATTTCTTTGGTCAAAAGTTAATTGAAGATACGGCAACTACTGATAGAGGATTAGGTATTTTTAAAGTTGCAACTTCTAATGATCGTTCTAACTTTGATTCTACAACTTATAACAAAGATACGTACTTTATTAATGGCTTAGGAACTTCAAGTATCACAAATGGAACGGCTAAAACTGAAATTTATTATACCACCGCTGAAAATGATGCTAAAGATGGAATAACTAATCCAACATCTTGGTATCCTTCAAATGGTGTTCACCCAGGTGGCGGGGATTATAACTTTGTCGAAAACATGTCTACTATTCCTGATTATGCTGACTCAAGTACTTTCACAAGTAAATATGAACAAAGATCTAACTATGTATTTAAGTTAAACTTTGGTAATGACTATTCCAAAGTAGGTAATAATTCTTATTTCTATAATACTGATAGTAAGTTGCTGCAAGAGTATTTCAAATATAAGTTAATTGATAAGTATGGACAATCCATTGAACCAGGTAATAATAGATTTGGTCTTATGATTAGAGAAAGTGACTACACTCAACTTTCTTCGCTTTCTTCATACTTAACTATTAGTTCTGATAAGTCGATTACAACTGTTAACGGACAACAATATCCAGCTAACTCTATTTTGTTTGAAATTAGTAATAGTAATGGAGCTAACATCAGTGTTATTGCAAGCAGTAATATTGATAATGGATATGTTTCTATTTATGGTTATGATTATGATAGCAGTGGTAATTTAAAGTACTTAAATGCTAATGGAAATTTAGATAATACAGCTGTACCTTTATACACAATGTTTGTACCAAATGATAGCTCTGTTGATACTTTAAAATACTTTAATTACGATTCTAATACTGGAAAAACAGATACTACAGCTGTAGTTGCTAGCGATACAAATTCAAGTAATAAATTATTTGCGCATATTTTTAAAGTTCCTAAGGGTAAATACTTTATTGGTTCACCTAGTGGTTCTATTAATATTTACTATATGGCTGTTCAAGGTCAAACATCTGGTACTATCGATGAAATTAACATTGCTCAAGGTATTAATAGAGTTGCTGGTATCGATTTCTTATTGTGCGACCCAACGGGTGACTTAAAAAAGTATGCTAAGCTTACATATTCAGCCAAGTTTAATACAAATCCAGGTACTTTAAGAGTTTATTCCAAAGATGAAGTACATTTATATATCAGTTTAACTGTTAATGATAGTGAAGTATTAACATTTTTAAATTACACTATGGTATGGAATCAAGGATCAGCTTCTTTCTATCTTAATGGAACTGAGCATACGGATAAGACTTATACTTATCCAGAAGTATAGGAGGTAAATGAAATGAACAAAATAAAAAAAATATTAACAGTTGTTTTAGTTTTTATAACTTGTTTAATTTCTTTAGCTTCTGTTGTTAAAAATACATACGCTTCTAATATAGAGAATAATGTTAGTTCTTCGTATAGCTATAGTAATGCTGTAGTTGAAGATAATGGTGTAAGTTATACTTTATATTATACCAATGAAAATAAGAAAGAAGCTGCTATTTCCTATAATAGTGGTGGTGAGAATACTGTCATTAATGTTCCAGAAGCTTTTACTAGTGTAAACGCTACTGGTGGTACTTTAACAACTATAATTACAGCTATATACGAATCTGGTTTTGCTAATTGTACAGCAACTAAAATTAATTTACCTAACACTATTAAGCAAATTGGCAAACAAGCTTTCTTATCTTGTACGAATTTAGTTACTTTTGCAATTCCATATCAAGTCAAAGTTATTGATGTTGCAACTTTTATGAATTGTACAGCTTTAACTGACATTTCTTATATGAATGAAAATGGTGATTCTACTAAGATAAACAATACTATAACAGCTATTAATGAAAATGCTTTTACAGGTTGCCGTAGACTTTCATCATTTACTATGCCTAATACCTTAACTTATATAGGTAGAAGTGCTTTTAAAGGATGTGTTTATTTAACACGTGTTATTTTACCAAGTGCTTCTAGCGAATTAGAAGTTGATGACTATGCTTTTGCTAATTGCAACTTGATGATTATGGCTTATGTTCCAAATAATATTAAGAGATTTGGGAAATATGTTTTTAACGGAAATGTTAGATTAACAATTTATTTGTCACGCTCTACTAATCCTTCAACTAAAGATGGATATACTAGTGCGTGGAACAAAACTTATGTGTCTACAGGTAGCAATAGTTACATACCTTATAAATTAAACTATGGTCGTGTTGATTTAACTCCAACCAATAACTTTATTTATAGTATTGCAACAAAACCTATCATGGATAACTTTGAAGTGTATACTCTAGATGCTAATAAAGACAATAGTGAATATGCTGTTTTAGTTTCTTATTTAGGATCTATGGATTCAAGTGAAGATGAAGTTAATGATGGAGTATTAACTATTCCTGAATATGTTGTTGATTTTGAAGGTAATAAATATCCTGTTAAAGTTATTGAGGAAGGTTGTTTTAGTGCGACAGCAACTAATAAAACTGGTACTGATTTAAAGAAAGTATCTTTACCAGAACAATTAGTTAAAATTGGTCGTAAAGCTTTCTTTGAAACTGTTAATTTAGCTGATATCGATTTTTCACGTTGCACTCAACTTAAAGAGATTTCAACTGATGCTTTTAAAACAAATACAAAGGGTAATTTTGCTCTCACTTCTTTAAATTTCCCAGCGTCATTAGAAATTATAGATGGTTGGGCTTTTGAAAATTTAAAAGCAGTTAAGAGTATTACATTTAATGCTGATAACAATGGTGTATATCATCTAAAAGCAATAGGTAATAGTGCATTTAATAATGTTGGATATAATTGCAAAGGAACATTTAATTTAGTATTGCCGCCATCATTAGATGATGAATTTTATAATAGAAATATTTATAATAGAACAGCAGATCAAAATGCATATGGATTCTATTGTGGTAAAGCTATAGAAAGAAGTGCTTTTTCTAATTGCAAAGCTATAAAATCAATTACTTTAAATGAATCTCAAAGTGATGTAACATCTATATCTATTGGTTGTTCTGCTTTTTATAAATGTGATAGCATAGTAACGGTTAATTTAAATTCTAATAAGTTTTATAGAATATATGCAAATGCATTTTATGATGATTGGAGTATAAAACAAATTTATATAAATACTACGTATCTCGAGCAAAAAGGTGAGGAAAATGCTTGGGGTAAAAATATTTATAACTCTGGGTCATCATCAGTTTTTGGTAACAACTCATATGCAACAGTATATCTTTCTGGATACTATCCAAAGTCTAGTACTAATAATGAGCCTCCGTATTATACGTGGGATTCAGAAATTGCTGGTGCAAACTATTCCGAAAACTCATTTACAACAACGTCGTTAAGAAGAGCTACATTGCCTGTTTATACTAATGTAGGAAAAACTGTTAATGGTAAGACTGGTATGGAAAGAGTCAAAACATATTCTAATCAATATGATTATTTAGAATATTCAGATCATATAGTAATAACAAATGCAATAGAAAAACTACAAAGAGCTGTAATTAACATTCCTGCAACAATTAATGATTTGCCAGTAACTGAAATTGGCCCAAGTGCTTTTGGTGGTTATCGTTATGTAAATTACATATTATATGATGAAAATACAAAGTTAAAAAAAATAGGCGATTATGCTTTCTTCTGCAGATGGGATGATTATAATGATTCATCATTTAATAGATCTATTTATTGCTTTATGCCTGCAACATCTACAACATATAAAACTGATCGTGCGTGTATTATTCCAGGAACAATAACTTCTATAGGTGAATATGCATTTATGAACAATTACTTTAATTCAGTTTCAATTCCATCAACAACTACATATATAGGGACTAATGCTTTTAACTCTAATGCAAAGCGTAATCTTAATAATGGTATAATGTCAACTTTATCATCTATTTCAGTTAATGGAAACAGTGCTTATTTTGCATCAGATGGTGATAATTTATATTCAAAAAATTATGATTTTTTATTCTATCATGCCAAAGGTGCAGCAAATAAAGATGTAGTTTTAAATGCAAATACAAAAACAATAGGTTTTGAAGCTTTTAATGGTTCTGATATAACATCGGTTACTATTAATAGTTCGTTACAAACTATTAATAGTTATGCCTTTAATAGAAACCCAAAACTGACAAGTGTTAAAGGTGACTTAAGTGGCTTGAAGTATATAAATTACGCATATGCTGAAAATACAACTTCTACTGGTTTGGGTCAAAAACCATATAATGGTAATTTCGATACAGCTTTATATTCATATGGTGCATTTGAAAATTGTTCTGCATTAACCAGTATTAATTTAAAAAGTGCAACTTCATTAGTTGGTATTGGAAATAGAGCCTTTGTTGGATGTAGTAAATTGAATGATTATACGGGTGGTAACCAAATAGAAGTTTATACATATGACGGAACAACATTAGTTTTAAAAGAAACAATAAGTAATGGTGTTTTAGATTTACGATGTGATAATGGTGGTTCTAAATCAACTGGAAATTTAGTTTCTATTGGAGTAAGTGCATTTGCACAAAATGCAAATATAAGAAATATTATTCTTCCAAATAGTATAAAAACAATTGGTGATGAAGCTTTCTTAACAAATAACTTAGGAACAATTTATTGCGAATGGAAGACTGGTAGTAATACAGCTGGAACTGGTTCGATTGGAAGTAAAGCATTTAACTATAATCCAAATAGTGTTCACACATTAGTTTACTTTGTTAATAGTAGAACTGATGTTGATAGTACAAACAATAATATCAACTATTGGACTTATTATATTAACGATGATAAGACAGTAGATAGAAATAAAATTGTTACTTTTGGTACTAATGGTGATGTTGCTAAGGCATATATAGCTAAGTTGTCTTAATAATTAGTTTAATTTTAAAGGTATTTATAGATTTATAACAATTTATAAGTACCTTTTTTATATATTAAAAATTCGTATATTTTTTTTGTTGGCAACTATAATCTTAAATATATAACAGTTAGTTGCATTTAACTGATTTATTAAGAGTCTTTATATCAATATTATAAAGTTACAAAAATTTATGTTGTTGGTGAAATCAAATACAAGGTTTTAGATGAAGTATCTTTAAAACTAATAGAAAAAGGTAATTTGTCGCTATCTTAGAGTCTTTTGATGCAGATAAATAAACATTATTAAATATATTAGGAGGCTTTGATAATCCTACTAGTGAAAAGATAGTTGTCTATGGAAATGATATATCTAAATATAAAGAAAATGAATTAACTGAATATAGAGCTACAAAGGTTGGATTTATTTTTTGGCCTATAACTTAAATAGCTTTTTATTTGCTGATAAATGGATTTCTTTTATATAGTATTTTTAAATAATTAGGACTATCATGTCCTGAATATAAAATTGTTTCTGGTGGAAAATTTAATTGTTTGAATTTTGTTAATGATTTCATTAATTCTTTTTCATTTCCACCTTTTAAATCGCATCTTCCAACGCTATATCCGATGATAAAATCTCCGACAAATATGGCATTATCTTTTGGAAAATAGTAGGCTAAGCTTCCTGGAGTATGGCCTGGGAAAAGAAAGGTTTCAAATTCAAAAGTTGATATTTTTTGTTTTCCAGTATTTAAGAAATTTAGATTACCTTTATACGAACAAGAATAGCCATATATTTCATATCCACAATTATAGTCATCATTTCTTAAATATATTTCTTCATTTTTATGGCAGTAAACAGGAACATTATAATAAGTGAGATATTTTGTTAATCCTCTTATATGATCTGCGTGACCATGTGTTAAAAGAATTGCAACTAGTTTTCCATTATTATTTATTTCTTCGATTATTTTTTTATCGAAAAAGCCAGGGTCAATTAAAATTATTTCATTATTATTGATTAATAGATATAAGTTTGAAGAAAAATCTTCATGTGATGTATAAGCTTTTATTTCCATAATTTTAAAAAAGGATTTGGATTTTCCAAATCCTATCCGATAATTTTTGCAATTTCAGCATGGAACTTTTCTGGTAAAGAATGAACTTCTTCTCTATTTGTTCCACGGCATTCATAATAGAATTTAATTTTTGGTTCGGTTCCTGATGGACGAACTGCAAAGAAGCAACCATCTTCCATATGGAGAATTAAAACATTTTCAACAGGAAGAGTATTCATAATTTCTTTTTCAGTTGGATTAGAAGGATCATAGGAATATTGATTTTTGAAATCTTCTACTTTTATAATCTTTCTTCCTAATAAAGAAGTTGGCATATGTTTTCTTAAAACATCTAATTTGCTTCCAGCTGCTGATGCTTCAGATGAATTGAAATATAGTTCAATATTTTTGTTGAATGTATAGCCAAATTCGTCATAGATTTTATCCATTACTTGATCAAGGCGAAGTCCTTTTAAATAATAATGATTAATCATTTCGGAGATAATGGCTAAAGATTCAATGGAATTTTTATCTCGGCAAATGTCGCGGACTATATAACCATAGCTTTCTTCGTAAGCGAATTGAAAACGTTTTGGATCGTCTTTAGAAATTTCTTCCATCTTTCCTGCTAAGTATTTGAAACCAGTTAATACTTTAATGGTATTAACACCAAAACTTTTAGCTATTCTGGATCCTAAAGAAGCGGTAACAATACTTTGAATTATTACTGGGTTATCCGAAGGAATTAAATTTCTTTTCTTTCTTTCATTTAATATATATTGAATTAATGCTGCACCTGTTTGATTACCAGTTTGTAAAACATATTCACCATTAGAAGAAAGATATCCAATGCCACATCTATCTGCATCAGGATCGGTTGATACTATTAAATCAGCTCCAACTTTTTTTGCTAATTCAATTGCCTTGATATAAGCTTCAGGTTTTTCAGGGTTAGGTGATTGAGTGGCTCCGAAATCTGGATCAGGAACCATTTGTTCTTCAACAGGATAAACATCATATCCTAATTCTTTCAATATTCTAACTCCTAAAACAGCTGAGCAACCATGTTGAGGAGTGAATACTACTTTGATTTTCTTTTCTTCTTGAGGGTTTAAACAAACTTTTTTGCAATCGTTGATGAAACAATCATCGACATCATGATTAGCAATACTATTAGTTCCTTTATTTTCAACAATATGTTCATTATATGGTGGAAGAATATTGTTATCATCAATTAATTTGGTAACTTCCATAGAGTTGTCAGTAGAAAGTTGACATCCATTATTGTCATATACTTTATAGCCATTATATTCTTTAGGATTGTGGCTAGCAGTAATCATAACACCACCCTGGGCTTTAAAGAATTTAATAGCATAAGAAAGAAGAGGTGTTGGGCGTAAAGAATCAAAAACAATGGTATTGATACCCATGTTGTTTAAAGTCTGAGCGACAATATTAGTAAATTCATCATGCATATGTCTATTATCATGGGCGATGACTACAATAGGTTTTTCCATATATGAATAATGTTTTTTTATAAATAATCCATATCCAATAGTAGCTCTTTTAACAGTTAAAACATTCATTGAGTTTGGGCCTGGAGCAATTATTCCTCTTAATCCAGCAGTTCCAAATTGCATTTCTTGGAAGAAAGCATTCTTTAATGCTGTCTCATCCATTTTCTTTATTTCATTTTTGAGCTCTTGGGGAACTTCATCATTAGTTAACCAAGCTTTAATATTTTCGTTTATATCCATATTAAATTTCTCCTGCGTCTATTATAATGAGTGAGTTTAAAATAAACAATTCTAACAAATTAAAAAAATTAAAAATTCTTGCTATAATATTAATGTAAAAAAGTGAGGCTTTAGAATGAATATTAAAGATTTTCAAATCAAAGATTATAGTGGAGTTCCAGCTGTTGCTTTAGAGACAACGATTATTTCTCATGGCATGCCTTATCCTCAAAATGTTGAAACTGCTTTAGCTGTTGAGGAAGAAATTAGAAAAGCAGGAGCTGTTCCAGTAACTATTGGAATTTTAGATGGAAAAATTCGCGTTGGAATGACAGAAGATGAAATTCGTGAATTCGGTCTTCGTCACGATATAATGAAATGTTCAAGACGTGATTTAGCTTATTGCATAGCTAATAAAAAAAGTGGAGCAACAACTGTTGCTGCAACGATGATGCTAGCAAAATTAGCAGGTATTAAAGTATTTGCAACAGGAGGAATAGGTGGAGTTCATCGTGGTGCTCAAGAAACAATGGATATTTCAGCAGACTTAGATGAATTTGCTAAAACTCCAGTAAATGTTGTTTGTGCCGGACCGAAAGCAATTTTGGATATTCCACTTACTATGGAATATTTGGAAACTAAAGGTATTCCAGTAATGTCTTATAAATCAGAAACTATTCCAATGTTCTTTACTAGAGAGTCTAAATATAAAGCTCCGATGACAGTAAACAGTCCGAAAGAAATAGCAGATATAATAAAAGTTAATGAAACGCTTGGTTTCAATATGGGTTCACTTATCTGTAATCCGATTCCTGAAGAATATTCATTAGATGGAGAATATATAGAAAAAGAAATTGAAAAAGCTATCGAAGAAATGAATAAATTAGGAATAAAAGGAAAAGAAGTCACACCATTTTTACTTTCAAAAATTGTTAAATTAACTGAAGGAAAATCACTTGAAGCTAATATTGCTTTGATAAAAAATAACGCTTATTTAGCTGGCCTTATAGCTAAAGAATTATTATGAAAGCGCTGATTACTGGTGGAACATCAGGAATTGGAAAAGAGATAGCGAATATTCTTGATGAAAAAGGATATGAATTACTAATAGTAGGAAGCAGATCAAATTACGATGTATCGCAATATAAAAAAGCATCATATATTGCCTGTGATTTAGTTTGCCAAAGTGAAATAAAGAAACTGATAGAAATTATCGACAATGATAACTTTGATATATTTATAGATAATGCTGGATTTGGTGACTTTGGTTCTTTTTTAACTACAGATGATGAAAAAGAAATAAAAATGATTGATTTGAATTGTAAAGCAATGCAAATTTTATTAAAAGCGATGCTAAGAAAAATGTATGAGAAAAATTCAGGAAAAATATTGGTAACATCATCTATTGCCGCCTATGCATCAGCACCTTATATGTCTACATATTATGCTACCAAAGCTTATGAATACCGTTTAGTTCGTGGATACCAACAAGAATTAAAACTTATGAAGAGCAAAGTCAGTATATCTTTATTATGTCCAGGACCAGTTGCAACTTCTTTTGAAAAAACAGCAAATTGTGATTTTTCAATGAAACCACAATCGCCAAAATATATAGCTGCAATCGCTGTAAAAAATCTTTTGAAAAATAAAAAAGTTATTTTACCCTCTGTCAAAATAAAAATGTTAGCTTTTCTTTCTAAAATTGTTCCAGAAAATATAGTTTTAATAACTACAACTAAATCAGCGAAAAAACGAGGAAAATAAATTGAAAAAAGCTATAGTAATAGGAAATGGTGACTTATTCCAAAAACCGCAAATAGAAGAAAAAGCATATATTGTTGCAGTTGATGGTGGATATAAATATATAAAACAATATCGAATAAAAACAGATTTAGTTTTAGGAGATTTTGATTCAGAAGATAAAAAAAGAGTAATTTGCAAGAATATTATTACATTACCAGTGCATAAAGATGATACAGATACATCCTATGCAATAAATTATTTAATAGAAAAAGGGTATGATGAATTTGAACTATATGGCATGCTAGGTGGAAATAGATTTGAACATTCATTAGCAAATATTCAAGTATTAGCAAAGATAGGAAAATTAGGCTTAAATGGAAAAATATATAGTCCTGATCTTTCCTATTATTTGCAAATAATCTTTGGACCAAGAAATATAGAAATAAAAAGAAAAAGTGGAACCCCTTTTTCATTATTTGCATATACTGAAAAAGTACAAGGCTTGTCGATAAAAGGAGCAGAGTATAATTTAGAACATCACGATTTGAGCAATTTAAATCCGCTTGGAATATCAAATACATTTGTTGAAAATATAGTAAATATAAGTATAGAAGCTGGATTGCTTTTAATGGTTATTTACAAATAAAAAGAAGTTATAAAAAAACAAAAAATGTAAAAACAAGAAATAAATGTAAAAATATACATTTTTTCAAAAAATACTTGAAATTTAAAAAATAAGGAAGTATAATTTAGACACTTCCGAAAAAAGGAAGTAAGATTTCATTCCTTCGAAAAACATTGACAAAAGAAGAAGAAGTTGGTAATCTATTGAAGTTGACGCCGTTA